>Ga0210407_10000947_pt1 | contig 29078 bp, 25 predicted proteins | sample IncBWC27MmetaG_FD_150860 | JGI IMG/M metagenome (GOLD analysis project Ga0210407, IMG submission 150860) | Forest soil microbial communities from Barre Woods Harvard Forest LTER site, Petersham, Massachusetts, United States - Inc-BW-C-27-M | ecosystem: Environmental > Terrestrial > Soil >...
GCTGTCGAGAACCGATGAGTTAGCGCCGGTCCTCGCAGAGTGTTCGAAGTCCTTCTCGCTGGACGATGCGACACCCGAGGAATAGACGTCGCCTGCCAGACATCGCAAATAAGAGAAAAAACCAACGGTGCGTCAGGGCGAATTCTTACGACCGACACGACTCGACAAGCTCCGGCTCTGGAAGGTGCGATCCGACCAGAGTGGAATTTATCCCGCGTTCTCTCCAGATTGTGTAGACGACAGGATACGCAAGCAACTCCATCAGGAACGATGAGGCGAGCCCGCCGACCATTGGGGCGGCTACTCGTTTCATCAAGTCGGCGCCTGTCCCCGTTGACCAGAGGATCGGCAACAGTCCGATTGCCATCGTGGCCACCGTCATGAACTTCGGCCGAATCCGCTTGGCCGCGCCTTCCAGCACCGCCGCTTTCAGATCGGCATAGTTCCTTAAGCGGCCGGAGTTCCGGGCGGCGTCATACGCCAGGTCCAGGTACAGCAGCATGAATACACCGGTTTGCGCATCCACACCCATCAGAGCGATGATTCCCACCCATACAGCGATGCTCATTTGATAGCCGAGCAGATACAGAGCCCATACAGCGCCTATGGTCGAGAAGGGAACAGCCAGCATGACGATACCGGTCTTCACCCACGATCTGGTGTTGATCCGGATCAGAAGCACGATGGTGGCGAACGTCACAGGTAAGACCAGCAGCATGCGATTGAGGACGCGCTCCAGCGCCTCATATTGGCCACTCCAGACAACGGAATATCCTTCCGGCATGTGGATTCGCGAGGACAGCGCGACCGTCAGCCGCTCCCGATAGTGGCGGACATCTTCTGCTCCCGGATCGACGTAGACGTATCCGGTGAGCAGCCCGTTTTCGTCGCGGATCATCGAAGGGCCCCTGCGCGCAGTCACCGCGGCCAACTGCCCTAAGGGAACCTGCCGGCCCTCCGGAGTCGCCACTAACACTTCTTTGAGCGCATCGATGTCGGACCGGAAATCTCGCATGTACCGAACGTTGACGGGATAACGCGCCCGCCTGTCGATCATTTCCGTGACCGCCTCGCCCCCGATCGCATTCTGGACAGCCATCTGCGCCGCCTCCATGCTGATTCCCTGCCTGCCCAACTCGCCGCGGTCCCAATCGATGTCGAGATAGTATCCATCGGCGGTTCGCTCCGCGAAGACGCTTCGCGTGGAGGGATCTTCTTTCAGAACGGCCTGGATCCTCTCCCCCAGCTCTTGAATGCCCTTGGTGCTGGATCCCGTAATCTTAAGGCCCACCACCCCGCGCATGCCAGTGGCGAGCATATCGATTCGGCCGCGAACCGGCATGGTCCACGAGTTGGAAAGACCGGGAAGTCTCAACGCGTGATCCATCTCCGCCACGAGTTGCTCTTTCGTGATACGGCCCGAGCCTGGTATCATCCGCCATTGCTCGCGCGGCTTCAGAACAACTAGCGTTTCCAGCATCGAAAGCGGAGCTGGATCAGTTGCAGTGGAGGCTCGTCCGGCTTTGCCCAAAACCGAATCCACCTCGGGAAAGCTCTTCAGAATTCGATCCGTGCTTCGGAGCAGCCTCGTTGCTTCTGCTATCGAGATCCCCGGGAGCGTTGAAGGCATGTAGAGCAGGACACCTTCGTCGAGCGGCGGCATGATTTCAGTCCCGATTCTGGGCCAAACCGGGACTGTCACGGCTGCGGCCGCGATGACACCGGCCAACACCAGTCGTTTGTTCCGTAGAGCGAATTCGACCACAGGCGTGTAGAGACGGATGAGTGCCTGGCCTAGGACGTGGGTAGATTTAGGGGATGCCGATCGCGGCAGCCAGTCTGCCAGATATAAGCGCAATGCCGGATCGAGCGTCACAGCTAGTACGGCCGCGACCAAAATCGTCAGAGTCTTGGCCCACGCTAGCGGCGCAAACAGCCGGCCCTCTTGTCCACCCAACGCGAGAACCGGAAGGAACGCAACGGCCGTAACCAACAGCGCGAAGAAGGCCGGCCCGCAAACCTCATCCAAAGCCGCTCGGATGGCTCGTTGCGAATTGGTCGACCATTGTAGTTCCAGTTTCGTATGCACCTGCTCGACGACGATGATGGAGGCGTCCACTAATGCACCAGCGGCCAACGCCAGTCCACCGATCGAGAGGATGTTCAGGGAGAGTCCGAACGGACGGAAGAGCGCCAGGACAATCAAGACCGTCAACGGGGCGGTTACAATCGGAATCAGCGCGGCGGCGAAATCACCGAGGAAGAGCAGGATCACCACAGCCACGGTGATCATGATCTCGATCAACGTATTTCGCAGGCTCGTAATCGCGCTCTTAATGAAGATCGAGCGATCATACACGGCTTCGATCTTGACGCCCTCGGGTAATCCGGGCTCGATTTCATGAATCTTCGCCTTGACCCCTGCGATTACATCGAGCGCATTCGCTCCCTCGCGCATCACGACAATACCCGAGACATGCTCGCCGGAGCCGTTCCAGTCCGCTACCCCGCGTCGCATGTCGGGCCCGAGAGTCACACTGGCGACATCGCGAACCCTGACCACAGCGTGCTCTCCCTCGCCTGCGACAGGGACGCTCTCCAGGTCGGCTGCCGAGTGCAGGTAACCGCGACCCCGAATCATGTACTCGGCGCCGGCGAATTCCAGCAGCCGCCCGCCCGCTTCGCTGTTGCTCTTCTTTACGGCTTCCACCACCTGGCCGATAGTCACTCCGCGCGCGCGTAATCGAATGGGATCCACCATCACCTGATATTGCGCCTCGAACCCGCCGACGGCCGCAACTTCGGCGACGCCGCGTACGGATAACAGGTGGTAGCGCAGGTACCAATCCTGCACGGCGCGCAGTTGACCGAGATCGTGCTTGCCGGTTGGATCGCTCAGGACATACTGGAATACCCAACCCAACCCGTTGGCGTTTGGACCCAGTTCCGTCTTGACGCCTTGCGGCAGGCTTGGCAGCGCTCCGGCAAGATACTCCTGCGTGCGCGATCTCGCCCAGTACAGATCTGTTCCATCTTGGAAAATGACATACACCCAGGAGAAGCCGTAGTCGGAAATGGCACGCACAGCCTTTACACCAGGCATTCCCATCATATGGGTGACGATCGGATAGGTCACCTGGTCCTCGATGATGTCGGGGCTGCGGTCCCAGCGGGAGAAGACGATTACCTGCCGGTCGCCGGTGTCGGGCAGAGCGTCGCAGGGCAGACGTCGTGCGGCCCATGCTCCGATGAGTGCCGCGGCGAGAACCACACCGATGACCGCGGTGCGGCGCCGGCTGGATAAATCCACCAGGCGCCGGATCACCTCGAACTCTCTTGGATTCGGCTCTCCGAATCGATCAGGAACGCGCCCGCGGCCACCACTCGCTCCCCCGGTTCGAGACCGCTCAGGATTTGCACGCGTTCGGCGTTTCGCCAGCCAATACTGACGGCGCGCGCTTCGAAGCTGCCATCGTCACGCTGTACAAAGACGCGCGGGCTGATGCCCGCTTCGAGTACCGAATCGGCAGGCACGGTCAGTCCTCTACGGAGCGGCTTTCGCAGCCGGACCGTCACCGTCATTCCAGGGAGCAGCTTGTGGCCGGCGTTCCGCAGGGTCAGCCGCAACTTCGCCACACGATCGGCGGTCTCGAACCGCGGAAGCGAAGAATCCACAACCGCTTCGCGTTCGGACCCGTCCGGCAGGATCACGCCGGCCGTGGGCGCACCGATAACCGAGGCCAGGTCTTCGGGAAAGAGATCGGCGCTGATCCACACCGAATCGATATCGACGATTTCCCAGAGCACATCGCCTTTCGCGAATCGAGAGCCCTCCGAGACCCGGCGTTCCAAAACTACGCCTGCGGCAGGCGCGCCGAGAGTCACCTCGCGACTCTCCTGCCGCAGATGCTCGAGGTTCAAGATCTGTGGATCGGTCATGCCGAGAAACTCCAGGTAATCCCGTGCCTGAGACACCTGTTTCACCGCCAAGTCCTTCTGCTCCTCTGTACCGGTAGTCGAGAGACGAACGCGCCGGAGAGAATCCAGGGCATACAAATAGGCTTGCTGCGGCGAGGTGAGTTCCCGGCTGTAATAGGAAGCCAGCGCCTGCCCCTTCGCTACGAACGACCCGGTTTCGCCGCCGCGCACCTTACGAATCCATCCATCGGCTCCGGCCGTCACCTGGTACGTTCGCGACTCCTGGGCCTGCACGCGACCCACGGTCCGCAGTTCGCCGGATGCAACTTCGTCGCCAACCGCTTCCGTCCGTACCCCGATGGCTCTTGCCTGGGCCGCGTCCACCCGCACCACAGGAGGCTTGGACTCGCCTTCATCAGCGTAAACGGGCGTCAAAGCCATGTTGCAATCGGGCGCGATGCCCGGCCGGTCGGACCGATACGAAGGGTGCATCGGATCGTGGTAATAAAGCACCTTTCGTGCGGCAGGCTTCGGTGGAGGAGCGTTCCGACAAGAACAACAGCAAAACGCTCCCAGGAACACGACAATCGCTCGAACCCTATTGTGAGCGCGCATCGCCAGTATCCTCCGCGACGAACTACTTAATGGCCAGCCCGTGAGGCCGCGCCGGGCCCGTGGAGAACGCGGTGTTGAAGTCGAGTTGGAATCGGGTATCTACCGTCAACGAATCGTGCGTGACCTTCAGGACTCGCACCTTATGGTCACCCTCAAAATGAATAATTCCTGCATCATCTTCGTTCAGGAAGTAGTCCGAGACCACCAATCGGGAATCGTCGTCCGTAAGAACAATGTTGTGCGGTCCGGCGTTCTCTCCGAAGCTCACAATCGCACCGGGGACCTGCTTCAACTTGTAACGGTCTGTGGTATCGAGCATCACCACCTGTCCAGCCATGAACATGCCGATGATCAACCGGTCGCCGGTTTGAGGAGTGGCCAAAATCTGTCCCATTCCGCCTTTTACCGGAGTGTCGACATGGGGCTGCACTGTCGACAAGTCGAACGCCGCAGTCCCAACGCCGGCAAGCGGATCGATTAGGTAGATGTGCCCGTCGAACATTCCGGCCGAGTATCCGTAGCCTCGGGGATCCCTGGGGATCATCTTGACGTCCATGGTACCCATGGCGGGTCCTCCGTCTGGCGACTGGAGTTCGACCGTCTTGACGATCTTCCGAGAGCTGTAGTCCCAGATTCGCACCGACCCGCGGAGCACTGGCGCTGCCGATCCCGCGAGGGTGCTGCTCGGCAGGATAAAATCCCCAGTCATCATCAAATTCAAATCCGGACGAGCCGATATCCCGTGCGGGTTGAATCCATCGAGCGGCGGAGCCGACGGAAACTCCTGAAACAGCGATACCCAGCCGAAGTGACTGGCGATATAGTGCAACTTGCCATCGAATTCAGCCACGCGTCCCGGTGCTTCTCCGGTGGCAGACCCCATTTGCGTGATCAGGAACCCGCCTTCCGGAAGCGGAAAGAAATCGTCCGTGATGCTCGATTCGATGGCCATCGCCGACAATAGAAACCTGGGATGGCGGGCGCTCGAAACGTCGAAGAAGAAAATCCCGTTTTGCCCCTTGAGCAGACTGAGCAGTCCGCCGCAGCCAAGCACCTGCTTGTCAGCCGAAAGATGGCAGTGATGCGGCTCGTTGCCGATGTTTCCAGGAGGCGGCAGGGGGACCGTGTTGATCACCTTCCCATAAGTGGCCGACTCTTCGTCAAAGTCCACGACGGCCAGAAAGTCAGGCGTCTTGTGAGCCTGGTCGCTCGCCCAAACGTACAGCACTTTTTCCGCCTTATTGCGTCCATGCTGGGCGAACGCAGCGGGCGCAACCGCTCCGGCGAGCGCGAGACACAACGATAGTAGGGTCCGTTTCTCAATCATTCGACTCTCCCGATTTTGATGCAATGTTTCCTGGTCCTTGCTTGGTCCCCATTTCCTCGAACAAGCGGCCCAGGTCAAGCAGGTTGTCCTTCAGTGAATAACCGCAGGCGCCTTCGCGCATTGCCGCCTGGCGAAGGGCATCGTCGTCGTAGTCGGTCACGATGATGATCCTTGCCGTCGGGTCTGCTGCCTTGATGCGCCGCGTTGCTTCAATGCCATCCACTCCGTCCATCCGGATATCCATCAACACCAGGTCGGGCCTTCGCGCGCTGTAAGCCGATAACGCTTCTGCGCCATCGGCGCATTCGCGGATCTCGTCTGCAAACGGTGTGACGATGCCTGCGATCAACCGCCGGACCGCGGCGTTGTCATCCACAATCAGGAGGTTCAAAGGCCGTCTCGATTTCTGTTCGAAATCGACTGTAGCGCCGAAACAGTTCTTGGATAATCGAGGCGGCCCCGGATTTCAGCTACGTAGCGTCACATATTTCATCTACGTGGGACCACGTAGGCGGACGGCCTAATCCAGCAGACGGGATTTGTTTTCGAGCGCGAACCGGAGCAGCGAATTGGCGCCGTTCAATTGCAACTTTTGGCAGATACTGCCGCGGTGTGTCTCCACAGTCCTGGGGTGAATGTGCAGCTCGTCGGCGATTACTTTGGTAGGCTTGCCAGCTGCGATCATGCCCAGAATCCGTCGCTCCGAAGGCGTCAGAGCGGAAAGTGCCGGCATGCCTCGCTCGAATTCCTCCGCCTGTGAGCGGCGCTTGAGAAGGCCGGCAGCCATGGATGGGCTTACGAACGGGCGGCCGGCCATCACCGTTCGGATTCCGTTGACGATCTCGACGAGAGCGCTTTCCTTGAGGATATAGCCTCGCCCCAGATCCATCGCCCGGTGCAGCAGATCGACCTCGTCGTGCATGGTGAGGAAGATGATTTCCACGGGGAGTTTGCGCTTGCGCATCTCTTCGGCCGCTGCGAAGCCGTCCTGTTTGGGCATGTGGAGATCCAGGATGGCGATCGCGGGCCTCAGCCTTTCGATCTCCGCGATTCCGGCTTGCCCGTCTCCGGCTTCGGCTACGACCTTTAGATCGGCCTCGTCTTCGATGACCTCGCGCAGTCCTTTGCGCACGATCGGGTGATCGTCCGCAATCACAATACGGATCTCATTACCCATGCTTCAATTCGGGACCCTTCCGGCTCTCCATCCCTTCTGCCGCGATTTCGATGGTCACTGTTGTCCCCTGCCCGGGAGCGGAGCGGAACGACGCTTTCCCTCCCAACAACCGCGCTCGCTCGGAAATTCCGGTGAGTCCAAAACCGCCCATTTTCGCGCCCCCATTTGAGCTCGCGGACAGAAAACCGACCCCGTCATCGCTCACGACCAGCGACACGCCCGCGCCGTTATTCTGTATCAGTATCGTAACCTTAGTGGCCCTGGAATGCTTGGCAATGTTATTGAGGCATTCCTGCACGATGCGATAAAAGTGAATTTCCGACTCTTTTCCGAAGGCTCCGGAAAGATCGTCCACCATTACATCGGCCCGGATGCCGGAAGTTTCGCACGTTCGCTCCGCCAAAACTTCGATCGCTTTCTTTAATCCCAACAAGTCGAGCTGATAGGGACGGAGATTGCGAGAAATGCTCCGGACTTCGGCGATGGCCTGGGTGGTTTCGCTCGCAATTGCTTCGATGTGGTGCTGGTGGTCGCGGCCGTTCGGCCGGTTCAACAAGAGGGCCATGTTTTTGATCACGGTCAGACGCTGCCCCAGGCCGTCATGCAGTTCTCCAGAAATCCTCTTGCGCTCCGCTTCCTGCGAGGCCATGATCTGTTGGGCAAAAGCGCGCTGCATTGCCTGACGTTGGTTGAATTGCAGCCCGCGACGCCGCCACAGAAGCAAAAATGCGCCAACGAATGATGCGGCAGCCAGGCACCGGAACCAGATCGCCTGGTAAAAACGAGGCTGCACGGTGATGCTCAGTTCTTTTATGCCGCCGCTCCAGGTTCCGAAGCTGTTGGCGCCAGTGACCAGAAATCGATAGTTGCCAGGCGCCAGGTGTGGGTAGTAAGCGGTCCTGCGGTTTCCTGCCTCCACCCATGTTTTATCCAGTCCTTCCAGACGATACCGGAATTGAATCTGGTTCGATCGCACGAGGTTGAGCGCCGTGTAAGTGATTTCGAAGTCTCCGGGCTCGGGAGGCAGCGAAATAGCGCTGTCGCAAGGAAGCCGCTTCCGATCGAGTGAACAGGATTCGATTTGCACGCGAGGACGGGAATTGTCGAAGGCCACCGTCTCCGGGTCGATGTGCGCGAGTCCTGCACCGGTCGGGAACCAGAGCGTGCCATCCGCTGCGACCAGGCCGTGAGGCATGCCACCGCCCGCGCAGTCGGTGGAATTCAAGCCGTCCGGCTTGCCGAAGTAACTGCTGGTCACCCGATCGGCGCGTCCATGCGCGAAGTCATTCAACTCCTTCTTTTGGACGCGGAAGATTCCGAGGCGGGAACCGATCCACAAATAACCCTTGGCGTCCTCCAAGATCCCCACTGTATCATTGGCAAAGAGACCGTCCTTGGCTTGAATCCACTGAAGCCGATCATCCTCGACGCGTAGCAGGCCTCGACTCGCGGTGCTCGCCCAAACTACGTCGTCCCGATCCACGGTAAGGGATCGAATCCGCCAGTAGAGCAGTTCATCGTCGGAGTTGCCAAAGCAGGTGAGGGCACCATTGCGAAATCTGCACAGAACGGCGTCGGTCGCAACCCACAAGGTTCCCCTTCTGTCTTCGGCCAAGGCCCGAACATCACCTCCCAACCGGATCCCTTCTTTCGCTTGGACCATGGTCAATTTCGAATCGCGATACCGGTAGAGTCCTGCTTCATTACCCAGCCAGAGAGTTCCGGATCGATCGCGGAGCATGGCGTTCACTCTTACCGTGATCTCGCGAAGAGGAGGGTCCACCGGTTCGAATCGACCCTGTTTGAATCTCTTCAGCCCATTGTCATTGCTGAGGAGAATGGTGCCGTCCGGTTCCTCCCACAACGATGAGATCGTTTGCTCACTCGGCCATTTTGCCGCAGACGCTGGTAGGAAATGTGTTTCGAAATTGCCTGCATGCATCCGGGTCAGGCCGTCGCTGCCGATCCAGATATCACCCTTACGGTCCTGGAGAATCGGTCTGATACTATTGGCGCCGGGACCACCCGGCAAAAGGACGCTCTGGATCACCTGAAGCGGAGCGTGGACCAGCCCTTGATTGCTTGTGCCCAGCCAAAAGCTTCCTTCACCGTCCTCCAAAACAATCAGGGCTGAGGAATTCGAGATTCCCGGTAAAGGGGTTGCGCCGCCCTGCTGCCACAGGGCCGTAAGACCGTCCCGACCGGTGATCCAAAGACGGCCAAAGCGGTCTAAGTAATTGGCGAAGGATTTCTCGGGCAGTCCGCCGAAAACCGAGAGCCGGCCGCCCTGAAGGCAAAAGCTCTCCCGCGGGCGGTCCAGGATTCGATACCAAAGCCGCCGCCGCGAATCCTCCAGCGTCACTTCAATCCGGACGGACGCCAGGCGCAAGCCGTGCGGAGGAAGCGGCACGTCGGACCACTTGCCATAAGCGAACCGCTGCAACCCCAAATGGTCACGGCTGACCCGCCACAGGCCGAAAGGCTGGGTAGTACCTCCCAGGCTGGCAGGTTTGAGAAAGTAGGGCTCCACGGACTCGCCGTCGATCTTATCGACCACCTCCACTTTGCCATCGCGCAGTCTCGACAGCGCGGTGTCGCTGAAGAACCAAATGGTCCCATGCTCATCTTCGTCGACTCGAACGACCCGATTATTCGGCAGGCCGTCTCTGGTCGTAAAAGAGCGGAACGCGCCCTTGTAGTAGCGCAGCGCACCCCCATTCCAGGAACCGGCCCAGATTGCGCCTTGATGGTCTTCAAATAGGCTAAAGGCGCCGAAGTTGCTGCCGTGAATTGCCGGTGTGTTGCTTTCGTCGAATACCTGAAAACGAACTCCGTCGAAACGCGCGAGACCCTTGCGGGTCGTGAGCCAAAGATAACCATCCCTCCCTTGCAAGACGGCCAAAACGGAGTTGTATGGCAGGCCGTTATCGGTTGTAAAAAACTGGAAGCGTTCTTGCCCGAATGCGAGTACGCTGACAAGCAGGAGCCAAAGAATCCATCGCATGGGGATGCCGGGTTCCGCTATTGTCCCATTTTCGAAGTCTGCGCGGCATCATCGAGTCCTTAACCTTAACCATCCCGCCCGTCCCGTGTTAAGGGTGGGCCGGCGGGGCGGCTGTCCGGCGGTGGCTCGCGAAAATGGTAGTCTCCGCCAACAGCCAAAAAATCGATATTCGTTACCAGCAGCTCCAGGGGCTGGCTAAATCGGAAACATTGTCTCATGCGTGTTAGCTCATGTGCTGGACATGACGCGTGATTTTTCAATGGCTTTGCACTCTTCGGTTACTTCACACTTGGGACAATGTCACCATAATCGGCTCCAAAGCTCGGGAGCTCGCCTCCGTTGGCAGACGGAGGACAACTGCGACCTTCGTTTGACCAAACTCGATGCCTGAACCAAGGTCCGGATGATTTCCCGCTTTGTGGCCCAGTCGGCAACGTTGAGCTGCGACTCGAGGTGTCTCGAAAGTTCGGCAAGACGGCTCATCACCAAGTCAACGTGGGCTCTCCGATCTTCATCGACCGGTTGGGTGCCAATCTTCGCATCGATGTCGGCTATGCGAGCTTTCGTTCGGTTCATGCGAGACGTGAACTGGTCTTTATCAATCACGCCCTCGGCAAGACTATCGATCAGGCGCTCCATCCCATGCCGCAGCTTCTGACGCTGCGCCTTCAGGGTATCGACATTCCCCGGCGCAGCAGGACTCTTGTTGCTGTCCTGCTCCTCTTGCTCCAGGCTTCCAGGATTCTTCAGAATCTTGCATACGTTCTCCCAGATGTCGGTTTCCAGTAACTCCGCGCGGATTTGGGTGTGGTTGCAAATGCGCTCTCCTCCGAACCGGTAAGCATCTGTCCCGGTGCACCGATAGTAGCGGAAATCCCTCAGAACGTGGCCCTTCCCCCTTTGGCGGGTCGTCTTGCCGTAGAACGCATATCCGCAGAGAGCGCAACAGGTCAGACCCTGGAGAAGATGACCTGGCCTCCGCGGTCCCAATCGAGCACGGCTGCGATTCTCACGAAGTTGCTCCTGAGCCGCATTGAACAACGCTGGGGTAACAATGGCCGGTGCAGGCATAAATACCCACTCCTGCCGATCGACCGCTCTTGCTGAACCGCTTCGTCGAGGTTCGGCTGGCCGGCCCCGGGACGGTCGCGGACGCGACTTCCTGGTACGCGGCATCATGTGTGTTTTTCCATAGGCCGCTGTCCCCTGATACACACGATTCTGGAGAATGTGCCAGACGGTTTGGCGCGACCAGATGTGCTTTCCCGTCGCGGTCAGTCTACCGGCTCCCTGCAGGCGACGGCAGACCTCTCCGAGGGTGTGCAGCGTTCCCGTCCGACCCACGTGAAAATGTCCTTGACGACGCCCGCCTGCTCTGGAATCAGCTCAAACCTGGCCTGACCCTTGCCATCGTGAACGGTGATGTAACGATACCCGTATGGTGCGTTGGACATAACGTTCAGCGATCCGCTCTGCGCGGCGTGCTTTTTGCCACGCCGGCTCCGTTCCATGATCTTGGCTCGCTCGTACTCGGAAACGATGCCTTGCACTTGAAGCAACAGGTCGTCTTCCGGACTCTGCCCCAGGGACCGGTTTAGGAAAACGATTTCTGCACTGGCGCGACGCCACTCATCGATAAGACAGCCTATCGGTAGGCGTTGACTGAATGCAGCGGAACTTCGAGCCGATGCGGCGGCAGGTGGAAGCCTGGCGAGAGCAACAGCTGTCCCCAGCGACGGCAAAGCTGACCATCTACCGGGCATTCATCGAGGGTGATCTGGAGATCCCGAAACACCTGGCGCGGAGAGTCCACGAACTCTATTTCACCCCGCAGCATCAGGAGTTTGAATCCAGAACCATGTGGAGCCTGTCGAACGCGTTCACATCAGCGTTTAAGGAACTCGATCCCATTCCACAATTCCGGGCGACCGCAAAGCTCGGAGGGTTTCTGGAAACTGCGAGGGAAGCGTGATCACGGCAGAACCTCATGTCAGACTGGTTTGCTGGAACGAGCTCGCACCCCGGGTCCGTTCCTATGTAGACGCCTGATGACGCTGGCCCTGCCGACGCGTCGCCCTGGTTCGCAGGTATGGATCAGGCTCATGAACAGGTCTCCCACTTCCGAGCCGTGCAGCGTGCGATAGAACAACGCGTTCTTGCGATGCAGCACTGCGCGTTTGAGCGCGCGCTCGCAAGCGACCGGAATCGCGTGCTGGGAGATAACATCGGCCTGGCTCTTGAGCGCGCGCATTTCCTGGATCGTGCAATGCAAGCTGTGGCGCGGACTCGCCGTGTAATCCGCGCGGCGATTGTGATGGCGCCGAAAACGAGCTCGGAGCCTCGCCGCTGAGCCAGTTCTCCCACATTCGCGCGAAAGCGTTTTCGAGTTCCCGGACAGCCCGCTCGCCGTCGAACAGCGCGGAGCTTGATCGTGCCCGCGCCAGCCTTTGGCGGATGCCGGTCAACAGATCAGCCTCGCGCGCCAGTCGAAGGGCCATGCGTTCGTACTCTTCGATCGAGAAGGTGACGAGTTCGGGCAACTCGGCTGCGAGCAGCATGGCTCCCGCGGTTCTGCCGGCAAAGGTCTCCCCGGCGCAGGTCAATATTGGCAAACCGGTGAGGAGCGCGTGGTATGCGGTCCCGACTGCATTGTAAGGAAGTGTATCCAGGAACAGATCCGCGTGCCGGTGGCGGGCGAGATAGTTGGCCATCGGCTCGTGCGGAGCGAAGACGAGCCGCTCCGGGCTGACGCCCCGTTGCACCGCCTCGCGCCGCAGATTGTCCTGGACCAGGCTGTCGGCAGCCCCCAACCAGAGCACGCTCCGCGGGCTGGCCCGCAACAAACCCATCCAGACATTGAACATCGACGGCGTAATCTTGTAGCTGGTGTTGAAGCAACAAAATACGAAGGCATCTTCCGGCAGCCCGTACTCGGTGCGCGGGCGCGCCTCTTCGGCAATCTCCCAGCGGATCTCGGCCGGCCACCAGCCGCCCGTTAGATGAACGACCTTCTCCGAGTAGAACCATTGTTGGGAGGACGGCGCAATGAACGGGTCCACCATGATGTAGTCGATGAACTCCGCGCCCATCGTGCCGAGAAAGCCGAGAAAATTGACCTGCACCGGCGCCGGGCGCGAGGCCAGGATTCGCGGTCGACCGAACTGCGTGTATCCGGTCAGATCGATCAACACGTCGACCGCGTCGGTATTGATTTGTTGCGCGGCCTCGTCGTTTCCGACAGCGTGCAGGTCGATGAAGCGGTCGAAGGCAGTTTCGAGCCGCCGGCGCAGCCCACTGCGATCGTCCGGGCCATACGAGTACCCGAAGACGTCGAACCGCGTCCGATCGTGGCGCTCGATGGTCTCGGCGATTGCATACGCTACCGGGTGATCGCGAAAATCCGCAGAGAGGTAACCGAGGCGAATTCTGCCCGGCGAGCGCGATCGATCATGGACGAAGCCGGGGGACTGCCTCTGCGCGATTCTCTGGCTCCATTGATGCGCGCAGAGTAGCTGCTCGGCCGGCGTCGATTGCTGCGCCTGCAGGTTGAACGGCGGAACCAAACCGGGGTGCCGCCCCATGAGGTTCAGCACCTGCGCTGTCTCGGCTTCGCGGTGACGCCAATCACAAAGCTCCCCGTTCAAATGCGCCACCTGAACCAGCGCCTCCGGATAGTCGGGCTTGAGTGCGAGCGCGCGCCTCAAGGCAGCGATCGCGTCAAGCGTGCGCCCGCATTGGGCGAGTGCACTCCCGAGATTCTGGTGCACCTCGGCCAGACCGGAATTGAGCGACAGCGCCCGCTCATAGTGCTCGGCGGCTTCTGGCGTGCGCCCCTGTTCCTGAAGGGCAATTGCGACATTATTGTGAACTTCGGGCCAGTCCGGCTTCAGGCTCAGTGCTTGCTCGTAATGCGAGATGGCCGGCTCCAGCCTGCCTTCTTGGCGCAATGCATTGCCGAGATTATTGTGTGCCTCGGCGAGTTCCGGTTTCAGCGTCAACGCCCGCTCGCATGCCGCAACTGCCTCGCTCAAGCGCCCCATCCGCCGCAACGCTTCGCCCAAATTGCTATGGGCTTCGGCTAGATCCGGATTGATGGCAAGCGCCCGCTCGTAGCTTGCCGGCGCCTCGGCCACTGCCCCTTCGCGCAGCAGCGCGTTCCCCAAGGCGATGTGGCTCCAGGCATCGTCGGGCGCCAACGATACCGCACGCTGATAGTGCCCAAGCGCCTCCGCCACCTCACCTTGCCCGGCGAGCGCTCGGGCAAGATAGGCCTGCGCAGCGGCGTCGAGAGGCCGCAACCGTGCCGCACGGCGATAGCAGATCGCGGCCCCCACCGGATCGCCCCGCTGCTCCAGCAATCGGCCCAGCTGCCGGTCCGCGACAGGGCTGTCGGGATCGAGCGTAATCGCCCGGCGAAACAGCGCCAGCGCTTCCTCCGGGTGGCCCCGCTGATGGCGGAGCACCGCGAGCCCCTGGATCGCATCCACGTTGTCAGGCTGCTTGTCCAGGAGCGCGCGATAGAGCGACTCCGCCTCCGCCAGGCGTCCGGCGCGGTAATGCTCGGCTGCCTCCGACACAGCCGAACAGTTCTTCCTCGACATGTGAACCCTGGCTTTTGCCACACCCTGCCCCGAGGCCGGCCGGTCCGCGGGCTAATTCCCGTAATGGAGCTGGCCCACCAACGATGCCTTCGTCCAGGTCGTGTCTGCCGTGGACGTGTAGGTTCCCGCGGCGGAGAGACCTGAGGGGTTATTGATATTTATGCTGCCGATCCCGTCCGCGTTCGCGAACGTGCCGGTAGAGGCCGCATCTGTAGCATAGGAGCCCGTGAACACCAGTCGAGCCGCGCTACTGCCCACCTGGCAAGCCTGCCCCACAATATCCAGAACCAAGACCGAGGACGGAGTAATCTCGATCGCCATCGCTCCGGTCCCTGGATAGCATGCGCCAGGACCGTTGTCGCCCTTCACGCCCTTGGTAACCGGGTGCGCGTAGTCGATCGTCTCCGCCAGGACGAACGGCAGGTTCGGCGACGGATTGACCTGCAATGAAGTTTCGGGAGACGTCTTGATTGTGGTTCCGGTGCCCGTCCCCGCGCCGCCGGCCGATGAGATCACGAGCTCACATACATGATCGAGATCGCACTCCTTCAGGGAGTCCGGTTGCGTCGCCTCGCTAAGTGTGCCGAATGCCCACGCTTGGATGGCCGCGCCCCCCGTCCTCGGAAGGCTTGGAAATAGTGGAGGAAAAACAAATCGGGTACCGTCGGGAAAAGTGACCGTGGTGCTCGGCCTCGCGATCGGAAGACTCAACGCGCCAATCGTCACCACGCGCATCAGGGCCCGGCCAATGCGACGGCGCGTGACGCGAGCCGACGCAGGGTACCCGGGCGTATTCCACCATCGTTTCATTGTTCCCTCCTACTGTTTCAAATCAGGATTTTCCGCTTTGGCGGATTCTATCCCCTCAGCCAGTATTCTGCTCACCTTGCGCCATGGCGCTCCCAATGGCCGCCGGTTCTGTTACCGATCAGTGAGCCCTACACTTCTACCTGCGTCGCCGGAGCGAAAAATTCGCTTTCGGCCGTAGGTTTTTTTGGGGTCAGATTTCGTACCGGTACTACTTGCGCGCAATCTGCCGCTGCACGAACGGTTTATTCGGCAACTTCCGGTCCCAGTGCCGCCACAGCTCCAGGCGATTTTGCTCCAGAGCGCGGCTCCTTCCGATCGCCCTGCACGGCGGAGCAGCCCGGCCAAGATAGCGTCGAGCCGCGAGCGTTGGGCCGCGTTGAGCAGATCGTTTTGCGCATCGGGGTTGGATTTCAGGATCTTGCCGCGCATGTCCTGATAAGCTTCAAGCGCCTGGTTGGGCTCGCTCGTCTCGGCGTAGTGATCCGCGAGAGCACGCAGGGTGGCGTCGGCCTCGCTGCCCAGCTTGATGGTTTCGAAGGGATAGTCCTTCGTCTCGCGCAGGAGGCGAAAGGCGGCTTCAATCCTGTGCCGTGCATCGCCCTCACGGTGAAGCCAGCGCGCAGCGTAGGACGAAGCTGCGAGCAGGGCCGCTTCCTGCCGCCGCGCCTGGATATCGATATCGCTCGGGACCTCGCGGATCCTCATCAGGCCGTGGTCATAAGTCTCCAGAGCCTGTCTCGGGCTGCTATGGCGCCGGACGTTGCCCAAGTAAAGCCGGCACTCGGCAATGTGGTCACGGCTCAGGTAATCTTTGGGCTCATTCCTGGCGTCTTCTTCAACGGCAGAGTATGCCTCCCGAAACAAGACGGCCGCTTCCCGCGGCTGGCTCAGGTCGACGCCGCCATCCTCCGCCAGAAGGAGGCCTTCCCGGCTGCGGATATCCGACAAGGTTCCTGCTCGCCTGCTGCTACCAGGAGGGCGATCCCTCGGTTTTCGGTAGCGAAACGAGCATGATTGCGCTGATTCTCTGGGACCTCCTTTAGAGTGCGTACTCACCTAGCGTTTCACCACCGGAGGCACGAAGTTCTCCAGCGACCACATCTCAAATCCGCTCGCGATTTCCCAGGAGTGAGCGAGGATCCGGTGACCGTCCGGGCTGATCACAACATTGCCATATTTGCTCTGAGCGCTGGGAAAATCGCCGACGCGCCCCGGGGTGCCGCGAGTTGGGGACACACGGAACAGCCCCAGTTTGCCCGACGAGTCCCGATCCAGATACACAAGCCAGTTGCCATCCCATGTGGCGGTGAAGCCGTAGTAGTTGGCGATCACCTGTTTACTGAGGGACACGATGGGCTTCCAATCGCCCGCGGGGAGCATGCGAACCTCCAGGTTCTGCCCGGTGCGCCGGGCCAACCAGCGTTCGTCATGGGAAAAAACATACCCCTTGGATTCATCATCAGGGGGTGGCGATTGGTCAATCAGGGTTTCCTGTCCAGTAGCGAGTTCCCGGCGCACAATCCCCATCTGGCCGGCACCGCCACGTTTGTTCAGGTACAACGCGCGTCCATCGAGGCTGAATCCTATCGCGCTTCCGTAAGGCTTCTCAAAGGTGTGAATCGGTTCGATTCCGCCGGACTCCAATGTCACGATAAACACATCGATTTTGCCGTCCCGGCGCTCGTTACAAAGAAGCCGCCGTGGATCTGCCCACCGACACGAGACGGTGTCTGCTCGATAGATCCGGCGATCCTCGCCGGTGGAGAGGTCCAACAGATTCAGGCTCCCGCCGCCGGATTCCTCTTCGTTGGACGCAACGTAAGCGATGTGGCCGCTGTCCGGCGACCAATAGGGTGTGTCGCCCAGCACGTTGCCACCGCGGAGATTCAAGGCCTCCCAGGCGCCGACGTGGCCCTCGGTATCGAGCATGGCGGTGTGAGTCGCCCATAGTCCTCCAGGCTTTACCGCGGTGTAAACCAAACCGCCGCCCGGTTTCGTGTGTCCTACGCCCAGAGTCGTGTATCGCACCAGAATCGGCGCGCCCGTGGACTGTCCCTCGTTGACGGGAAGGAGTTCCAAGGCTGGCCGGTTGTCGCGCGTAAGGATAGCCACCAGATACCGGCCATCGGATGTCCAGTCGAGAAGCCTCGGCCACGGGCCCGTCATGCTAGGCTGCTCATAGACGATCCGAGCCTCTCCGCCGCTTGACGGAACGATTACAATTCGTTCGCGCCAGCTTTTCAAATCGCCGCCAAGCTGGCCACTGCCCACTCGGTACGTCACCCAACGGCCATCCGGCGAGAACGCAGCCGGTCCGATCATGTCCGGACTGTTGGAAACCAGCTCGCGGACTGCTCCGTTGGCCACCGAAACCATCAGGATCCGATGGTCGCCGCGGAAGAGCCAGAACCGATTGTCCCAGGACCAATTCTCGAAACCGGTGTCCCGGAATCGATCGTCCTGCGGGCCATAGCGCAACACCTCCCTGTAACCCGTGCCATCGATCTTCATGACGGCCCAAAGCTGGGGCGGACCTTGCTGCTCACGCACCCCGACCACCACCATCGAGAAATCCCGCGAGGGCCTGGAGAAACCGATGGCGCCCTTCTTGGCCTTGAAGATCGTGCTTTGGTGAGTGCCGGCAAGGTCGCCATGGACCAGCTCGTCCAGCTCGTCGCCGGTGGAATTTTTGGAATAAACCACCTGCCGGCCATCGGTATCGCCTGTGTCGAAGCGTCTTCCGGCAGCCTCGATCTTACGCTGCGTTAACATGCCCGGCGCCGACTGGTCGCCTCCGATCTTCTGATAGACGGCCATGGCTGTTTTCAAATCGCCATCCACCTGCTCCTTGGCGATGGCGCGCTCGAGTTCGATCGCGGGCCGGGTCTGCGCGTGCGCCGCCGGAGCCAGAAGCGGCGAGGCGATGCCCAGAATCGCCCAAACGAAACTGACCGCCAGCCTTCCGCTGAGGGCCATGGATCCCATCACAGGCAACGCGATGACGAGGTTCTGCAGTCTCTCCGATTTCATCCAGCACCTCCCTGAGTGCGAATCCAGAATGGCGGAACAAGGTTAGACGGATAACGGGGTTTGGTCAGACCTGCACATGGAAGCGGTCACGATTTCCTGACACATCCCCGTTCACCCGTCGGAATCGATATCCCACGCCGGTGCTACTGATGAGATAACGCGGCGCCTCGTCCAGCTCTCGAAGTAGTGAAATGCCACAACCTCGTTCTTTGCTAGCGTCATAGCCGAATGTGTAACTGTCAAATTGGAGCGTCAGGCCGGCATTCGTCAACACACACGAGTTGGCAGATTGGGTAGAGCTTGCCGGCCTGACGGCGGTTCCTCTTCAGCAGGCAGTACCATTGCAAAAATTATGCCCCATGGACGTACCGTTGTTCACAGTGCCTCCGTTGTTGAACAAGAACACGTTGCCTTCAAAGCCACAGCTGCCGGGAGAATGACAAGAGAGTCCGAATCCTATGTTGAACTGGACGATGTTATTGACAGCTAGCCCCACATCACTAATGCAGTCTTGCCCGTTCTGTTGCACGTTGTTGTTGCTGGCGATGAGCTGCGAGTCATCTCCTAAAATACCAAAGCCGCCATTGAACGTGACATTGTTCAGGTTCGCTGTTCCTTTGGCTAGAATCCCATGCTGCGCGTTGGTTGAAACCATACAATTGCTGATGATTGCAAAGCTGGCGATTATGCCGCCCCCGGCCTGGCCTTTATCGAACTGGGAATCGGGTGAACTGAGTGGTGCCACGCCAGCGTTGTTCGTAACCCGCAGGCCGTCAAACCGGGCCACAGTTCCCGCCACGGTTTCATCAAGGAACCGGATTCCAGCGGACCCCATACCGCTGATGGTGCCGTTGCTCACGCCAATGTTATTGTGGAGGCTGAAAATGCCGACGCCGTTCCCGGTCGTCGAACACTGTACGGGGAAAGTGCCCGATTTGCACGTCGCCGGTCCCAGGATGGCGAAACCATTCAGGTCGAGCGTGACGTTATCCGCGTTGATGTGAATGGCGTCCGTATTTGCATCGGGAACCGTGACATTTCCCGACAGCCGATAGCTGCCCGATTGGCAGATGATGATGGGGAAATGTCCGCCTGTAGGGCAACCAGTCAATCCATTCGTAATCGTGCTCTGATTGATGAGCACAGTACCATCCACAGCCAGCGCCGCAGGCGCAAAGGCAAGCAGGATTGTCAGACCACAGGTGGTGAATCGCGACATTGAGAGTTTCTCCTTTTCGAAAAATCAACTTCTAGGTCGGGCTCTGGGTCGGAACCCGCCAAGCCCTGCAACCACTAAGGCCAACAGCGCTAGCGCGGAAGGCTCGGGGACGGGAGTGGGGCCACTCGCCGGCGTGCCCAGAGTCCCCTGGAGATCGGTCTGGCTGCCGTCCGAAAAATTGCGCAGAAACTCGAACTCCGTAGGGCTGGCGCCCGGATCTCCGGACAATCCGCCCGCTTGCGCCGCCAACGTACTCGGGCTCGTCACGGTCCCCTGGAAGTAGAGGGTGAGGAAATCCTCCGTGCTGCAATTGGCGAGCGAGGAGCAGATCAGGAACGAAGTTGTACCGGACCCGAAAACCCCCGGTGAGGAGAACTCGAGGTAGTTCCCGCCAGCCGAGTCATAGCTGAACATGTAACTGTCAAATTGGAGCGTCAGAGAGGCGTTCGTCAGCACGTACGAACTGCCTGAATGGGTAAAACTTGCGGGATCGTAACTGAGAACGATCGAGAAGGGATCGCCGGAGTTGATCGTGGATGGATTGACGATCACCGGATCTCCGCTGCCAACCGCCGAGCCGTCGGAGGTCAGGTTGCCAGTGATGGTGATCAGGTCGGCTCTGGCAGTTTGGCTGAAAAGAGAGACGAGGATGGCGCCGAGTGCGGCGATCGGGATTCGAACTCTCCTCACATTTCGCGCACTTCGCTCCCACGGACCATTCGAGCTGGATTTCGCTTCGGAAATCATTTCGCGATCGCCTGTTCTGTTACAGATCATGAAGCCCCCTCACTTCTACCTGCGTCGCTGGAGCGATGAACTCGCTTTCGGGGGGTAGATTCTTGGGGGTGAAGGTGCGGATTTCGTACCGGTACTACTTGCGCCTGCGAGCGCATCCCAATCCGAGCACCGCGGCTGACAGAAGGATCGAAGTCGATGGCTCCGGAACTGGCGATTCTTCGTTCCCGATCCCAGCGCTCTCGACGATGCTGAAGCCGGTGGAGTCGAAGCCGGGCCCGAACGAGATCACCGGGTCCAGGGTCGCCTCCGCCGAGCTCGTCGAAAAAGGCTGATTGGTCGCTTGTAGGAAAACGGCTGCGTCGAGGAAGATTGAATACACCGTGTTCGCTCTTGCTTCGAACGGCACTCCGTATTGACTTGAGGGACCGCCCGTGCAGTCGTGAAATCCGGTCCACGTGGACTCACAGAAGCCGAATCCGTTCGGTGCCGCGCCCGTCACCGGGGCGTTATTGTAGATAGTCAGGTCGGTGGATGTGGCACCCAAGCCTTGCATTGCAAAGTAGACGAGGACATTGTCTCTTGAGGTCACCGGATTGTAGCCATTCACAAAAATCCGGTCCAAATCGTTGAATGCCACGGTCCCACCAGTTCCCTGGATGTAATGGGCTTCCATACCCCCCCTATCGACATCGGCACGAGCGTACCCGGGGCACACTTGGGGCAAAGGACCTCATAGGAGTACGTGACATTGGCATCAGCGCTGGAAGATTGATCGGTGTGATTGAGTGAGGTCGTGGCCGCGACGCTGAGGAAAGGCGCGGGTGCCGCTAGGAGCATGCTTCCCGCGCAGTTGGGAGCTCCGGCAGCCGGTGAGCAGCCCACCTGTAAGGTGGCAGGTCCATGGGCTTGGAACCCCTTGTTGTATGGAGTATCGCAATTGAATCCCGCACAGAAGCCCGTACCCACGGACACGTTGTACTGTGCCGCCGGCGGGAAGATGATGGTGTCCGCCGATGCAACAGAGGCACCCAGCAGGAGCACGGCCGACGCAACAATTCCACAGAGCTGGTATCGAAAATGCATGGAAATCCTCCTCAGCTTTGAATGCAGCGCTATCCTCTTTGGACTAGGGAGGCGGCTTCGGAGCCACTCATCACCAGGCCTCCTAGTCCGCCCACATCTCTACCTGCCTCGCCGGAGCGAAAAAGTCGTTTGACGACGGAAGTTTTTTGGGGTGTAAGTGGATTTTCGACCAGTACTACTTGCGGTCGATCTGCCGCTGCAGGAACGGATTATTCGCCAGCTTGCGGTCCCAGCGCGGCAATTTTGATCTTAGAGAGGCGTGCGAGCGCTCCTCACGCACACGGTTCTTACCTTGGATACACTGCACTTCATCGACCCTTCGCGAGACTTGCATCGGCGGCGCCGGCCTCGAGATGTTCGCCACCAGGCGCGTAGCGTTTGTCCTCCCACTTGCAAGATTGGCAGAGATACTGTGTTCGCTTAGTTCGCGACGACATTGTTTACTAACACGCAAGTGTTAGGGCCGCCCGTTTGAAGGAACAGGACATTCTCGACGATGAGACTAGGGCACGCGATCACGGTGAAGCCCAGGAGATCGGCCCTCAGGATATTGTGTCGCACAATCGAGTTGCTACCGTCCAAAAACAGTGCACTGGGCGGCGTGAAGAGGGCGCCGCCGATGAACGACGCGTGGACCTCCACCTGAAGTTCCTCGACGATGACGTTACTTGAGGCGGCAAGTCTCACACCCACGATGACCGGGCTAACAAACCCTCCTGTTCCGACTTGGGATACATCGATAGCTCCATTCCGGATCGCGATCTTTCGGAATTGAGTAATCCCTGAGTCCGAGATGCAGAAAACACCCCCCGTGGGGCTGACCGTGAAGGAGCACGAAATAGTGAAGCCATTTAGATCAAGCGATACGTTACTGCTAAAGATCTGGATTGCACCGACATTCACGGGCGCGGTTAAGTTGCTAGATAACTTGTAGCTCCCCGGTTGCATGATCGTATATGGGAAGCCGCCGGCGGCCATCACGGTCGATTGGTTGATCAAGACCACGCCGTCCACGGCAAATGCGCAGGTCGATCCCAGCGCCGCGGCCAGCACAAGAAACAAAGATTTCCTCATAACGTTTTTTCTCCTTATTTGCAAGATTGCCGGCGCGGAATGAATGTCCGGGCCGCCCAAGGCCGCTCATTTCTTGATTCTCGAGCCCCGGTTCTGTTCCAGATCATGAAGCCCCCACATTTTCTACCTGCGTCGCCGGAGTGAAAATTCGCTTTCGGCGCTAGATTTTTTGGGGTGAAAGTGCGGATTTCGTACCGGTACTATTTGTGCGCCATCTGCCGCTCGACGAACGGATTATTCGGCAGCTTGCGGTCCCAGTGCCGCCACAGCTCCAGGCGATTTTGATCCAAGGTGCCCGCTTCATCCGTCCGTCCCACGCGCCTCAGCAGCGCGGCCAGCGCACCATCGAGCCGCGAGATCTGGGCAGCGTTGAGTAAATCGTTCTGAAGGTCGGTATTGGATTTGATGATCCGGCCGCGCAAATCCTGATAGGCTTCTATCGCCTGGTTGGGTTCACCGGTCTCGGCATAGTGGTCGGCGAGAGCCCGCGCGGCATTGTCGGCCTCGCTGCCTGGCTTGATCATCTCCGCGGGGTAGTCCTTGGTGTCGCGCAGGAGGCGAAAGGCGGCTTCAATTCTGCCCTGTGCATCGCCCTCACGGTGAAGCCAGCGCGCGGCGTAGGACGAAGCTGCCAGCAGGGACGCTTCCAAGCGCCGCGCCTGGATATCGCTTGGGACCTCGCGGATCCTCATCAGGCTATGGTCATAGACCTCCAGAGCCTGTTTCAGGCTGCTGTGGCGCAGGACGTTGCCCAAGGAAAGCCCGACCTCGGCCACGTCGTCGCGGCTGAGGTAATCTTTGGGCTCATTCCTGGCATTTTCTTCGACGGCGTCGAACGCCTCCTGGAACAAGACGGCGGCTTCCCGCGGCTGGTTCAGGTCGACGCCGCCATCCTCCGCCAGAAGGAGACCTTCCTGGCTGCGGACCGCTGACAAAGTTAAGCGTGCATAAGGCGGCCAATAATACGCTGGCAAATCCGTCTGGTAGCCCCGATACTTCTCCCATTCGCCTCGCGCCTCCCGGTTCGCTTCAAGCGCGCCCTGGAAGTCCCCTAAATACTTGAGCGCACTTGCCAGCACGCCGAAGGTTCCCGCGCGTGGCCCGGCAATCGTCGAATCGGTCCGTGAGATCTCGATGCCCGCCCGGGCATAACGCACCGCATCCTGGAAACGGTGCAGGCGAATGTGATGTTCCGCCAGACTTGCATAGATATAGGTCGCGGCATTGATTTCAATCCGGGTGAGATTTCCCAGGCGGACGAGCTGATCGAACCGCTCGCGCACCCTCGAAGCCCCGGTGAACACTTGCTCCGACTGGTCTGCGGCGTCGGCGGCTGCTGCGCGATCGTGCGCCGCATTGGCGGAAAGATAAATCGCGTAGCGGTTGTGGGGATCCGCTGCCACGATCGGATCCAGAAGTCCCTCCGCTTTACGCAGGTTCTCCACCGCGTCAGAATACCGGCCCAGGTTGTTCCAGCCGGGGACGCCTTGAATGCGGGCTAACTGGATGTAGGATTCGGCGGTCTCCAGGGCGAGCTGTTTATCGCGGATCGCATCGGCGTTCAGGCCCGCCAGGTACTGTGTTGCTGTAGCCACGAGTTTCGTTTGGGCATCGATCGCGCCGGGAAGCTTGTCGATTGTGCCGTAGAGATCGAATATGACCTGATGCGCCAGTTGGCGCAACTGGCTAAAGCGGCGTTCCGCCACGAGGCGCTGGCGGTTCGCCATGTACAGGCCCGCGGAAAGGCTAGCGATAACGAACGCCCCCGCCGTCACCGGCACCCAGCAGCGCCGCACGAACTTGCGCGCCCGATACCACGCATTTCCCGAACGCGCCCGCACTGTGCGCGATTCGAGAAAGGCTTCGAGGTCGTCCGCGAATTGTTCGACGGTTCCGTAACGCTCCTGCGGATCTTTGCGCAAGGCCTTGAGCAAGATGGATTCCAGATCGCCCTTCAGCTCCGGCGCCCAATGGCTGGGACGTGTCACTTCGCGCGAGGTGACCGTCCGCGCAATGGCCTCTGGCGAGTGATCCTCGAACTCGTGCGCGTGTCTTCCCGTGAGCAACAGATAGAGAACGGCGCCAAGCGAATAGATGTCCGTTGCGGTGGTGACTCTGCCCCCTATCACCTGCTCGGGGCTCGCGTAATCCGGCGTCAGCATGCGCATGCCGGTGATCGTGGTGTCCGTCGCCACGTCGAGAATCTTGGCGATGCCGAAGTCGAGCAGTTTCGGCTCTCCGTCGGAGGTGACCAGGATATTGCTAGGCTTCAGGTCGCGATGTACGACCAGGTTTCGGTGCAGGTAGGCGGCCGCTGTGCAGACCTTGAGAAATAGAGCGACCTTCTGCCGCACTCTCAACCCCACGGCAAACGTGTCGATCGGTTTGCCAGCGACATATTCCATGGCCAGAAACGGCTGGCCGCTGGTGAGATGGCCGGCATCCAGCATACGAGCGATGTTGGGATGAGCCAGCGACGCGAGAATCTGCCGCTCCTGGAGAAAACGCTCGCGCAACGGATCGCCCGCGCCCGCCGGTAGCAGCTTCACGGCCAGGCGTTGGGTGACTTCGCCATCGGCGCGTTCGGCCAGATAGACCGCACCCATGCCGCCGCGTCCGATTACTTCCAGGAGCCGGTACGGGCCGGCGCGCCAGCCCTTACCTTCCAGCTGCGGAAGGGCGCGGCTGGCGGCGATGCGTACGTTGAGATCGAGGAAGGAATTGGCGACGGAGTCGAATGCCAGGAGCGCCTCGACTTCCTGGCGTATCTCCTCGTCCACCTGGTGCTCACCAAAATAGCGGACTCGATCCGCGGGAGACAGGTCCACCACGTCGTGAAACAGTTCTTCGACGCGGGCGTTCATCCGGCCATCTCCTTATGCAGCCAGGCCCGCGCCAGGCGCAGCTCGCGACGAACGACATGCACAGAGAGAGACAACACCGTGGCGGACTCCTCGTCGGTCATGCCGCCGAAATAGCGCATTTCTACGAGCTGCACCTTCACTGGATCGGTGCGTCCCAGCCGCTCAAGCGCCTCGTCCATTGCCAGGAGGGATTCGTCGGGCTGTTGGCCCAAATCCGGAACTTCGGTCAACGGCACTTCCTCCATTGCACTTCGCTTTTCCCGAGACCTCGCGCGTGCCAAGTCCACCAAGACCTGGCGCATCAGCCGTGAGGCGATTCCGTAGAAATGCGACCGGTTCTCGTAGGAGGGATGTTGGCCGTGCGCCAGTCGTAGGAACGCCTCGTGAACCAGCGCCGTCGTGTCGAGCGGGCGCGCTTTGCCTTCCCGCCGGAGGTGCCCGGCCGCCAGTTTCTTCAGCTCGCCGTAAACCATCGGAATCACTATATTTAGAGCTTGCTGATCGCCGGCGTGGACGCGCTGTAGCAACTCCGTGATCTGCATGGCCGTTTTGCAATAATACAGCACGGTGCGCCCGGCCGACACGTTTCCCTCGATGTGGGTACACACTGCTACCTGCGACAAAAGCGAGCAAATTTAGCTTGTTATTTATCGGAGCGACGAAAAGAGCCAGCGACTCCCCCGCGTTTTCATGGCGCAGGTTTGCCGGAAGCTCACCAGTTCTTCCAAACCACACCGAATGCAACGACACACGCAAGTCCTCCAGCTGAGGTCGAGGCGACTATGCCGGCTCCGGAACAGGAGCTCCCCAAAACCGCCAGCTCACTTCCGTTTGTCGCCCTAGTAGGAATGTGCTCGCTCGGAGTTGCTTGGCTATTGAAGGCGGTTCGGAGCTACAACTGAGTGACCGAAGGGTGATAACTACACGACTTAACTAAATGAAATTGAGGGTCGACTGGAGTGGAGTTGCGAAAGCACAGAATCCGCGCTACGCGCAGAACGCGATCGGCATTTCGAGCTGCGTTCAGCTGGGATTCTTTGCTTTCGAGTCTCACGAGCCTCGACCATAATTATTTCGACTATCAGTGAAACATACGCATGACACCCTTGCGGAGGAATTGAGGTGGCCCCCATGGCTTGGACAAAAAGTCGGCAGTCCTTAGAGGTGGTGGCGCGGTGTCGGAAATATTGTCGCAGGCGCGTTCACGCCTGTTCTTGCCGAGTACTCTAGGTCGCCCAGAAATTTGGCATGATCATGACCGTCGGGCGACGAGGGGGACCACTGCGCACGAGGTCGAGCGCCATGGCAAACTCAAATGAGCCTTGATGAGACAAGATTCCAACCGACAGATGGATCCAATCGAGCGCGAGATCAAAGTCGCGCTGAGGCCAGGCGCCTTCATTCCTGACGGTGAGTGTTTCTCGTTCGTGAGCGGTCTGGAGGCGGTCGCGACGAAGATCGAACAGTTGATCCAGAGCGATCCCGGGCGTGCGCGCTTCACGAGACCGGCTGCACCGCCAAGGCCAATGAGCTGGACGACTCGAGCGGCAATTTCGGGCAGTTCGCAGACATTATTTGTGGGTTCATTAAGGCACGGTGCGCCGGCGACACAGACCGTGACGAGACCACCGCCATGCTCCTGGCTTGGATGGACGATGATCCGTTCGCGTTTTTTCATGATCCCTCTGGTCGATGCCTTTGACAGAAGCGGTCTAGCCGCTTTCGAAAGCCGGGTACGATCGCACTTCCAAGCGTTGGCTACGCTCGCACCGTCGCCCGGCGCGCTCCCGGGTGAGATACAGGGTGCCAGTCATTTTGCAACCGAACCCGCGGCTAGGGTTTTAGAAGATGATCACCCGGAACTGGCCGCGCGGCTCTGGCGCCACAGGGCCTCCGGATCGTCAACGCGGGGAAGAGTAAGTATTACGACGCCGCCCTGGGTAACTTCGCACGAGCCAAAGGCTGCTATGAGCGTGCAAGCCGGGCCGTCGAGTGGGAGCGCACCCGTGCGGTTCATCGGTACGCGCCATTTCCGGAAGACCGGGTTTATTTCGGAATTTAGAGCCGTGGTCTCGGGCACCTACTCCGCGGCGCCCCCGTCCTTTCTCGATCGAGCCAAAGACAACTGGCGTAAACGCTACGGGAGTCCCACATCGTGAAGCGGAGAATGCCGCCCAAACCTGGCTCCCGGCCGCGACGTTGTGATTTGGAAGACTTGATTGAGCAGATCACGGTTGACGCCCATGGTGATGCAGAGCAGTTTTGGGCCTTCCGCCAGGCGTTCGAGGATAATCTCACCGTGCCCTGCGTCGCCACAATCATCGGAGCGCCGGTAACGGTACTTCGGTTCGACTTCGATGGGAACGAGCGCCGGGGTCTGACCGCCGAATGTCGCCTGGAGGATGGCTCCCGGCAAATAATCTCCGCAGCCGATGTCCTGCTTCCGAATGGAGACCCCGGTGAGCGGTACATCGCGGCGTATCGAAAATGGATGGGGCTGGCACCATATCCAAAGCTGAAGTCAGCTGCGCCGACGCGGATCCGGAGCGAGGTGATCCCGCCATCTCTGGACCATGGCGGACGGACCGAACTGATTGTGCTCTCCGTCCAGCGGCTCGCCGTGCGGTGCATTCGTCTGGGGCGCGAGGACCGGGTAACACTCCGCACGAAGCGTTTTTGGGACCTAGCGCCAGGCGAAATCGTTTCCGTGCGGCCGAACAAACAATGGATCTACGCAGGCAATCCTTATCTCTCCGGTGAAATTGAGTCCACCCGGATCGACCCGGGCGCGCTCGGCCTCATTCCACTCAGACTTGAGGACCGAGGCAAGTGGGAACCCTCTGAAGAATATTGGGGCGAAGAGGGTGATCCGATCGAAGAATGGGCAAAACCGATAATTGCCCGCGGCCCCAGACCGGAATTCGAAATGCAGCAGGTACTGCCGGGAGAGGATCCCGACGATCCTTTTTCCGACCCGATCTCCGAATCGAACGATTTTAAGGATGCCGGAGACTTGGCGGGAGCCGAGAAACTGCTGAATAAGATCTGCGAGGCCGACCTGCGCTGCCTGGATGCTCACGCTCATCTTGGGAACCTGGATTTCGATCACCGACCCAAAGAGGCACTCAGACACTATGAGATAGGAATGCGCATTGGAGAGCTATCCCTGGGCGCCGACTTTGGCGGGGTTCTTCTGTGGCGGATGATTGACAACCGGCCATTCCTGCGTTGCATCCACGGATATGGCCTCTGCCAGTGGCGGCTCGGCAACTTCGATGAGGCACACCGGGTTTTTGAGCGGATGCTCTGGCTGAATCCACCGGACAATCAGGGCGCCCGATTCCTCACAGCCGATGTACGAGCTCGCTGCTTATGGGAGAGCCAGCGGGACAAGTAGAATACCGATGTAGTGGCAAGTTGGCAGGGGCTGCTCCGGATGGCAAGGTTGTGTACAAAACCGTGTACATGGGGACTCGTTTTGGGTCGATTGCTGAGATTCAGAACCTCGTAATCAATAACTTGCTGATCTTACAAGGCCTCTCTTAGTTGTGGTTCGAATCCATGCCGGGGAGCCACCTTTTGCAATCAACAACTTACAAAACCATGGTCCAGTCCTTG
>Ga0210407_10000948_pt1 | contig 29078 bp, 22 predicted proteins | sample IncBWC27MmetaG_FD_150860 | JGI IMG/M metagenome (GOLD analysis project Ga0210407, IMG submission 150860) | Forest soil microbial communities from Barre Woods Harvard Forest LTER site, Petersham, Massachusetts, United States - Inc-BW-C-27-M | ecosystem: Environmental > Terrestrial > Soil >...
TGGATCTACCCCGCGGTTGAACGCCTGGCCGCGCTCGGGATTATTCGGAGCGCGTTCCTGGGTATCCGTCCTTGGACCCGGACTGCCGTTGCGCAAATGCTGATCGATGCGGACGTCCGAATAGGGGATCCTTCGTTGTTAAGTCCTCAGGAGACATCGCTGTTCGCAACTCTCAGGAGCGAATTTTCACAGGAATTAAGCCTGGAAGACGGGGGCGTCAATGAAAGTATCCGGGTCGAATCGCTCTATACAAGAATTGATCCCATCGCAGGGACGCCGCTCAATGACAGCTACCACTTCGGGCAGACGATCATTAACGACTTCGGGCGTCCCTATCAGCAAGGGTTCAACATGGTTTCTGGATTCACTAGCCGGGCCGAAACCGGGCCGTTCTCTTTCTTTGTTCGCGGGGAATATCAGTATGCGCCGAGCGCGGGCGCCTATTCCGCCAGCGTACGGAACGTGATTGCGCAAGCGGATCAAAACCCAGTAGAGCCGGCGACAGCTATTCAATCAGCGGAACAATTCAGGCTGCTCGATGCCTACACAAGCATGACGCTTTGGGGCAACGAAGTTTCAGTTGGCAAGCAGAGCTTGTGGTGGGGACCTGGCGAGGGCGGAGCAATGATCTTCAGCAATAATGCGGAGCCGATCTACATGCTTCGCATCAACCGGACCCTTCCCTTGTACATTCCCTTGCTTTCCAAGCTGCTAGGGCCGATGCGGCATGATCATTTCTTTGGAAAGCTGAGCGGCCATCATTTTCCACCGGATCCTTTCATCTATGGGGACAAAGTTAGTTTTCAGCCGACGAAGAATCTGGAGCTGGGGTTTTCTCGGACGGCGGTATTCGCAGGGCAGGGCAAGACTCCTTTAACGTTCGGGACGTTCTGGAATAGCTATACCAGTGCTAGCGACGTAACAACACCGGGCATCAAAGGAACTGTACGTGATCCGGGAGCTCGCCACGGAGGATTCGATTTCTCGTACAAGCTTCCTTTTTTGCGAAACTGGGTTACTCTTTATAGCGATTCCATCATTCACGACGATCCTAGCCCTCTCAGTGCTCCCCGCCGGGCGTTTATCGTTCCCGGTTTCTACTTATCGCATTTTCCAAAACTCAACAAACTGGATCTCAGAGTAGAGTCTGGGTATACGGACAATCCAGTGATCCCCAATCAATTTGGACGATTCTTGTATTGGGAGCTTGTTTATCACGACGCTTACACAAATAAAGGCAATTTGCTTGGAAGCTGGATCGGCAGGCAAGGGAAAGGGACTCAGGTTTGGAGCAATTACTGGCTGAATTCCTTTAGCTCGATTCAAATGTCTTATCGAAACGCCAAAATCGCAAACCAGTTTATTCCCGGAGGCGGAACGCAAAGTGACATTTCAGCGGGAGTGAAGTTCCGCGTCAGAAACGACTGGGAGCTGAATACAAATTTCCAGTACGAACAGTGGACCATCCCCGTGCTCGGTTCAAATCGCCAGTCCGATTTTGCAAGTTCGGTTCAGATCACCTATTGGCCCAAGGAGTGGGCAAAAAAACGGACGGCACAATAGTTTGCAAATGTGGGCGAGTAAGTCGAACTACCCTGACGACGGTGAAAGCTCCGAATTGTGCAGTGCAGCAGCATGCTGGCTCCTACGACGGCGGCTGTTCTCCCGGGAATTGTTTGCGGCTCATTGAGAGAAGTGGCGCTATGTTATATTCTTTCGATTCACTTTAATAGCGAATCGCTTTGTCTGATTCCGCATTGTTCGGCAAAGTTTCAAGGAGTTTGCGCGATGGAGTGTTTTTGATGGCTTGGAGAACGGGGAGGGTTAATGGTGGCATTCGCCCTTTTTCATCTTTTAGTCGTGCAGGGCTCAAAGTTATCCTGCAATTGGCCACCGTCTTAGCCATCCTGTTTAGCACTTCCGCCAACGGCACGGCGCAGTCACAGTCACAGCCTCAGTCACAGGACACTCAGAACCCCCAGTCACAAACAGGTGAATCACAGCCCGCTCCGATTCCTGCGGTTCAAACTGGCCCGCTCGGCCGACCACACATTACGAACGTGTCGCCCACCCAAGAGTTAACGGAACAGAGAAGAAATACGCAGCAGAATTTACTTGAACCTCCGTTGCCGTTTCCGCCGGAACCCGATACGGAGTTTCAAGAATTTGTTACCAGCTCCTTGGGGATTAAGCTCCCCTTCTTCGGCCAAAACCTATTTGAGAATGTACCCTCGACATTCGCGCCTCTGGATCGCGTTCAGGTGCCATCGGACTACACCATCGGACCTGATGATGAATTAATGATCCGGACATGGGGACAGCTGGACGTGAATTGGCGGGCGTTCGTCGACCGGACGGGGGCGATTTATATCCCCCAAGTCGGCACTATCAGTGTGGCCGGGGTCAGATATGCCGAACTCCATGACTATCTGCAAGGAGAAATCGGGCGGGTATTCCGGAATTTTCAACTCAGCGTGAGTATGGGCCGGCTGCGAGCCATGCAAGTTTTTGTTGTCGGCCAAGTCAGAAAACCAGGAACATATACAATCAGTTCGCTTAGCTCGCTAGTGGATGCCTTATTTGCTTCGGGCGGGCCATCGAAGCGAGGCTCGATGCGCCGCATTCAGCTGAAGCGCGACGGCAAGGTTGTCAGCACGTTCGATCTTTATGATTTGATCGTGAATGGCGACAAGACCAAGGACGCGAAGTTGCAATCGGGTGATGTGATCTATGTTCCGCCAGTGGGGGAGTTGGTGGCTTTAGCGGGCAGTGTAAGCAATCCGGCGATTTTTGAACTGCAAGAGCACAGCACGCTTGCAGAAGTAATCGGCTTCGCCGGTGGCTTGACGAACACCGTAGCCGGACAGCACGCGGTAGTGGAGCGGATCGACGATCACAACGTGCGCAAAGAGGATGAATTTCCTCTCGATAAGGATGGGCTGGCACGCGAGTTACACGATGGGGACGTTATCCGCTTCCTGCATATCTCGCCCAGATTTGAAAACGCCGTAACGATTCGGGGAAACGTCGCCGTGCCCGGCCGGTATCCGTGGCATGAAGGCATGCACGTCCACGACCTCATTCCCAACCGAGACTTCCTCGTAACCGACGAATATTGGAGACGGCAAAACGCGCTTGCACTAGCTGCTCAGACCCCGCAAGCGCGGATCGGACAAACGGAGCTGAAGAACGACGTGAAGCGCGTCTCGGCAGAAATCAACTGGGAGTACGCGGTCGTTCAGCGATTCGATCCCCAGGAGCTTGCATCCCACTTGCTACCGTTCAATCTGGGCAAGGCGATCGAGGGCGACGCGGAGCAAAATCTGCTGCTGCAACCCGGGGATGTAGTTACTATCTTTTCTCAAGCCGACATTCAAGTTCCGATTGGGCAGCAAAGCAAGTTCATGCACGTGGAGGGGGAGGTGCGGCGGGCGGGAGTGTATCAAATACAGCCTGGAGAAACGTTGCGACACCTCATAACGCGTATCGGTGGCTTCACGCCCCAAGCGTATCTGTATGGATCTGAGTTCACGCGGGAATCGACGAGGGTTGACCAGCAACAACAGCTCGATCGATTCGTCAACCAACTGGACCAATCTATCGGACGCAGCTCAGCGGCTGCAGCCTATCTTGGCAACCCAACTGATGCGGCTGCAGCGCAGGCGGAAGCGGACCAACAGCGCGCGCTGGCTGACAGAATGAGGGGATTAAGGGCAACCGGTCGCATCGTACTGGAACTAAACCCTGACGCCAGGGGTACGCAGGCCCTTCCCGACCTTGTTTTGGAAGACGGGGACCGCTTGTTGGTTCCCTTTCAGCCTGCGACCGTGAATGTCATCGGGTCAGTTTACAATAGTACTGCGTTTGTCTTCAGGCGCGGGAAAACGGTGGCAGATTATCTTCGACTTGCAGGTGGGGCGAGAAAAGACGGGGATAAAGGCCGGGAGTTCGTGCTCCGCGCCGATGGTTCTACCGTTAGCCGTCAGCAACACCATGGGTATTTGAGTCAAAATTTTGATAACCTCAGACTGATGCCCGGAGATTCTATTATTGTACCGCAAAGACCGCCGCGGGGAGCCTCGGTGCGCCTCCTGGCGGAGTACGCGACAATTCTCGGACAGCTTGGTCTTGCGGCGGGGGGGATCGGTACTATTTTCCGTTAAGGAAAAGGAATACGTAGAGACACATGACCCCACTGGAAAAAACCGAAGTGGAATTGAGGGTGACCGAGGAAGTTCGACCTGTCGAGACTGCTAGTCCCCAAGATAGGATTCAGTTTCCCGAATTTCTGATCGTATTGGCCAAGCGAAAGGCATTCATCTTTAAGTTCATCGCGATTGCCCTAGTTCTCTCTCTTGTTGGCGTATTTCTGTTGCCCAAAAGCTATACCGCGAAGACAAAGATCATGCCTCCACAGCAAAACCAATCCATGGGGGCGATAGCTGCATTGAGCCAGCTCGGCCCGCTGGCCGGGTTAGCTGGCCAGGGTCTGGGATTGCGCAATCCCAGTGAGATTTATGTAGCCATGCTGCACAGCGATACCGTAACCAATGGTTTGATAGACCGTTTCACGTTAATGAGTGTATATGGCAAGAAACTGCGCACCGACGCCCGTCGCCGTTTGGCAGATCGATCTGAGATAATCGCAGGAAGAGAGGGAGTGATTTCCATCTCCGTGGACGATCATGATCCCCAGCGTGCCGCTGATCTCGCCAACGGCTACGTGGAGGAGTTGGAGAAACTCACGAAAACGCTGAATATTACCGAAGCAGGCAAGCGCAGACTCTTTTTTGAACGTGAAGTCAAGCTGGCAAACGATGAGCTAGCAAATGCCGAAGTGGCACTCAAGCAGACGCAGGAGAAAACTGGCTTGATCCTGCTTGATAGCCAGTCCAAAGCGATCATTGGATCGCTCAGTTCTTTGCGAGCCCAGATCGCAGCGCAAGAAGTAAAGGTGCAGGCGATGCGTTCCTTTGCCACAGCAGAGAACCCGGACCTCGTGCTCGCAGAACAGGAACTTACCAGCATGCGTGCCCAGCTTGACCGTCTTGAGCGTGGTCAGGGGAAAAGATCTGTAGGCGACGTTCCCATAGAAAACGTGCCCACCGCGGGCTTGGAGTATGTCCGGAAATATCGCGATGTCGCCTATCACGAGGCGCTCTTTCAGCTTTTGGCCAAACAGTATGAAGCGGCAAAAATCGATGAAGCCAGGGATACTTTGATCGTGCAACAGTTCGATAAGGCCACACCGCCGGAGCGGAAGAGTTGGCCCCCACGTACCATTCTTGTGGTGGCCAGCGCACTTCTGTCATTGTTCGTAGCCAGTGTAGCGGTTTTCTTGATGGAAGCGATGGAACACGCTAAAGAAGATGCGCAATTTGCGGAGCATCTAGAACTGCTTAAGTTTTATCTCCGGGGCCGGCAGAAGACATGACAGATCTTTAGTCAGAAGCCTAACGCATGAGGACATGAATTCAGAGCTTATGTATAAGCTCACATTTGCCGCAAGCGAGTCAAGGACATCAGCGCTCGGACCTCCCGAGGTAAATGGATGGAGCCGCACTGACAAGTTCTTGCGTATTTGGAGGGGACCTCGAATCCCAGGTTCAGATTTTGCCGAAGACTGCTCCCAGTAGCGAGTCGGCTGATCAGAAGATCTGTCCTGTAAGTTTTAGCCGTATAAAGGGATACGTCACATCCCCCTTAAATGTCGAGGCGAAGCTATGTTTCGATAATTCGGGAGAAAGTATTCGTGCAGAATTGCGTGCCGGACCCAGGGACCGCTCTATGGTCTTCTGATGCAGACCTGACAACAGATCTGCAGCATCAATGGTATGCCGTACGTCTACTGTGCGCTTGCCTAAACAAGGAAATCTGTTATGGACCGCCCACTTCATAAGCCATCAGACGCAGGCCTCCCTCATGACCGTACAGCGTTTTGGGGGTGGGTGGTGCTCGCAATCTTTACGTTAATACTTGCGGAGGAAGCGACAGGGTATGGAATCGCATTTATTTCTTTGGCGGTTGTGACGGTCTCGTACGTACTAGTGGTGCGAACGACGTCACCATTCCGGTTTCACCGTATAACCATCACAAGTTTCTGGTATCTAACTTATTTTGCGATGATGTTCTTTCCTGCCCTGTTCGTTTTTGCCAATCAGGAAACGTCCTCCCGCGCACGATACCTCTTTGCTGTCGAGAGTACGCTCATCACCGTTCCCTTGGGTTGGTGGTTGGCTAGTGCATGGTATGGCTTCCGACGAGAACACACGGAGCAGTACTTCCGGAAGGCTTGCGTTCCCATACAGGCTGCCCGTGTGCGGAATCTGTACCTCGGGCTTTTGGGTGTCGCCTCCTTGCTCACGCTGCTCTATGTACGCCAGGTGGAGACGATACCGCTTCTGTATCTGCTGAAGAATCCGGGCGATTACCTGCAATTGACAATGCTGCGCGAAGACTCTTTGAAGCTGCTTCATTCTCCATTCATGTATTTTTTCTATCTTGCTCGGTCAGTTCTTTACCCTGTGCTCATTCTAACTTCTCTGGGATGTTATCTGAGCACCAGACAGCGACTGTGGTTTCTCCTTTTTGCGCTGACGGCCACGGCGGGGCTGCTTTTCGCTTCATTCTCTCTAGCCAAGTCGCCCGTTGCGATGATCTGCGCTCTGGTCGGCTTCTTTGTTTACTATCTTCGCCGGGGAAACTTGCCGGCAAAAGTGATTGCGATCTTTCTGATTGTCACTCTTATATTTCCGTTTGTAGTAATCCTGGGAATATCTGAGGGAACGGACGTCGGGTTTGTGGAAGTATCGCAAGGTATCGCGGGTCGCCTATTCTACATCCCCGCTGAGACTTCATACTTTTACTTTGAGGTTTTTCCGGAACAGGTCCATTATCTTTACGGGCGCTCGATCAACAAGTTGTCATGGCTGTTTGGCTTGGAGTATTTCGATACGTCGAATTACGTTGGTCAGTACGAATACCCGGGGGCGCAAGAGAGCATTAGCGCGAACGCGGCGTTTATTAGCGATTTGAACGCCGATTTCGGTCTTTGGGGCGTTATTTTCGGCGGCGTCTTTACGGGTTTCCTGATGCAGGCGTTTCATATCTATGTTTTCCGTCGGCCGAAAACCGTGTTCACCTTGGCTTGCTATTCATTTCTCGTCCCGACGTTCTGGCTTCTGAATTCGACGTCGCTGCCGATCGTACTTCTTTCGAATGGAGCAATTTTTGCAGTGGGACTAGCTCTGCTGTTTGAAAGAGTGTCTCGTGGTCCGAGGCGTGCCGTGGAACAATTCGCATGAGTAGCCCTCGATCCTCGAACAGGAATGGAAATCCTAAGATTTGTTTTCTTACCTCCGTCCACGATCCGGAGAACATTCGCATTTTTCACAAGGAGGCTATCTCCCTGTCTGCTGCGGGATATGATGTCACCATCGTCGCGCCAGGGGAAATGAATCGACAGGCAGGTCCTATTCGTATCAAGGCCGTACCGCCTCCTCGCCAGAGGCTTGACCGCATGACAAAGACCGTCTGGAACATTTACAGAGCCGGACTCTCTGAAGGGGCACTTGTCTATCACTTCCACGATCCAGAGCTAATCCCCGTAGGCCTTCTGTTGAAGGCACGAGGAAAGCGGGTTGTATATGACGTCCACGAAGATGTTCCACGAGACATTCTCGACAAATTTTGGATTCCCACCTGGTTGCGGAGACTCGTGGCTATTCTTTCTGGGTTGTTTGAATTAAGTGCTGCCAGGCGTATGGATGGTATTGTTGCAGCTACGCCGTCGATCGCGCGCCGCTTCACCAAGGCACACACCGTTACAGTCCGGAACTATCCTCTTTTGAATGAGCTTGATATCAGGACAGAGGTGAACTATTGTGACAGGCCTCTCTTATTCGCTTATGTTGGTGGAATCACTGAAGTGCGAGGCGTTAGACAAATAGTGCAAGCGCTGAGTTTGTTGCCTCCCTCACTCGGAGCCCGGTGTGATCTTGCCGGGGCATTTGATCCCCCGGAACTCGAGCAGGAGATTTCTAAAATGCCGGGATGGCCATTTGTGCGTTTTCTTAGGTGGCAATCTCGCCAAGGGGTAGCTGGCGTTCTTTCGCGCGCCAGGGCTGGGCTATTGGTTTTGCACCCCACCGAAGGTTTCCTGGAGTCGTTACCGGTCAAATTATTCGAATACATGACGGCAGGGCTTCCCGTTATTGCCTCCGATTTCCCAGTCTGGAGAGAGATTATCGATCCCGCTGGCTGCGGAATTCTCGTTGATCCGCTTGACCCGCGAGCGATTGCTGATGCAATGATTTGGATTCTCGAGCATCCCAAAGAGGCGGAAGGGATGGGACGTCGCGGCGCGGAGGCTGTTCAATCGACCTACAACTGGAGTGCCGAAGAGAAGACTCTACTTGGATTGTATGCTAGTTTTTTCAAGGTAGATGAAGCGACAGAACGGCTATCTCGAGATTGACTTTGAGCTTTAACAAATTCCATGTGCGGAATCTTTGCCGCGGTTAAGTTCAACGGGTTGTTCGAGTACAAAGCGTTCGATCGCTTTGTCGAACTGACGGACTTGGTCTCTTATCGTGGACCTGACGATTCGGGATATTTGGGCTTAAACTTGCGTGAGGGGCGCTCGTTCGAAAAGCCTGGTCCTAGCGACTTGTTTGATGTGTTTCTTGGCCATCGGCGTCTTTCAATCCTTGACTTATCTTCCGCCGGCCACCAGCCGATGTCTGATGGAGAAGGTCGTTGGATTATCTTTAACGGCGAGATTTTTAATTTCGTCGAGCTCCGCGAAGAGTTGAAATCTCGCGGTTGCGAATTTAAGACGCAGACAGATACCGAAGTCATACTGCGGTTGTACAAAGTTTTCGGCGAGTCCGGCTTCGACAAAATGAACGGTATGTGGGCATTAGCGATCGCCGATCTTTCCGCTCGGCGAATCATCCTAAGTCGCGATCGCTTCTCGATGAAACCTCTCTATCTCCTTTCAAACGATTCCGGGTTTTACATCGCCAGTGAAATCAAACAACTTCTGTCTCTCTTGAACGATAAACAACCAAATCTAGCAACGCTTTCCGCGTTCCTCGCCCAGGGGTTACTCGATCATTCCCTCGAAACGTTCTTCAAAAGCATTTCGAAAGTTCCTGCAAAGTGCAACATCATAATTTCTTTGCCCAACGGTAAAATTGAACAAAAAGCCTATTGGGAATACGCAGTGCGCGTTCATTCGTCTCTTGCTCCTGCTCAGGAAGAATTTCGCCACCTGCTGTTGGACAGTACGCGCATACGGCTTCGTAGTGACGTCAAAGTCGGTCTACTATTGAGTGGAGGTTTGGATTCTTCTACCCTCGCGTTTGCGGCAGCCTCCTCAGGGCAGAGGGACCTCGAGACCTATTCTGTGATCTCTAATTACGACCGGTTTAGCGAAGAACCCTTCATCGACGAGGTAAATCGATGGCTCAATCTTAAGAGCAATAAATTCCAATTTCAGTTGCCACACCTTCGGGAAACTCTACTTCAGACCCTCTTTCATGGTGATGAACCTTTCGTCAGTCTAAGCATGGTGGCTCAGTATGCTATGCTCGAGACAATTAAGAAACAAACCGATGTCCGGGTATTGATAAGCGGGCAGGGCGGGGATGAAATCCTGCTGGGGTATTTGAAGTTTTTCTTCTTTCATCTCCGTGAACTGCTTCGCGGCGGCCAGTATCTGCGAGCAATGAACCAGTTGATGCTTAGCGCCATTCACGGGACAGCAGTGCGACAGTTTCGACTTTCAGAAGCGAAGCGCTACATACCCTATATGAGTGGCAAGAATCGCTCGGCTCTACGTGGAGAGTACACGCCCATTCCTGTTTGGAGTGGCAACGGTATCCGCTCGCGGCAAATTGCAGACATCGATGCTTACTCCGTCCCGGCACTCGCTCATTATGAAGATCGGAATTCGATGGCACACTCTCTCGAAGTTCGCCATCCGTTTCTCGATCATCGACTCGTGGAATTCGCGATCAGCCTGCCGCCAGATTGGCAGTTAGACGGAGGATGGACAAAAAGTATACTCCGTCAAAGCTTTCCGGAACTTCCGCACGCTATCCGGTGGCGAAAAGACAAGCAGGGATTCATAACACCGGAAGAGCTTTGGCTTAAGGGCGAACTTACAGATCACATCGAACATACCTTCGAAAAGAGCTTGCTCGATGAGTTCGGCATCTTCGACCGCAAGGTGTTTCTTGAACAGTATCGCTCGTTCTGCAAAGGAAATCCTCTCGTGAGCTTCGGAGATATTTCACGTGCTTTCATCGCTGAGGTTTGGATGCAAGAACACTGGCGATGACAGCCAAGTCGTTCGCTCGGGGATATAAGTTGAGAATCCTTATCGGCCGATTGTAGAGAGACGAAGGGCTCAATCTCGAACCACAGACGAAGAGACAGTATGAACAATACAACAGAAGCGTCAGGTGCGACCGTTATCGGTGCGGGTTTCCAAGCGAGACGAGCAGCAAACTTAATCTTTGAGCAGCTTCGGGAATTTGTCGCGAATAGTTCCGCGAGACAGGCTGTTACCGTCTAAATGCGAATTGTTTTCCTAACACAATACTTCCCGCCGGAGATCGGGGCACCTCAGGCACGGATCTCCGGGTTGGCAAAGCACTTTTCTGGCTGCGGGCACGACGTAACTGTTTTGACCGCAATGCCAAATTATCCAAGCGGCAGGATATACCCAGGATACGGTGGAATACTGCAGAAGGAGACCGTGTCTGGGATCCACGTGAATCATGTCTTTATTTATAATACACAAAGTATTAAGTTTGTGACCAGGATGATGAATTACCTTTCATTCGTGGCCTCTGCTTCCCTGTTCGGCAGTTTCATTCTGGATGCGCCGGACTTTCTCGTCGTTGAGAGCCCGCCACTTTTCTTGGGGATCGCAGGCCTCTGGCTCCGGTGGTGGAAAAATGTAAAATTGATCTTCAACGTATCAGATTTGTGGCCAGAGAGTGCGATCGAGCTTGGAATCGTAAAGAGAGATGGGCTGGCGGCTCGAATTTCTTATTGGCTCGAAAAAGTGTGCTATCAGCGTGCGTGGCTGATCACGGGACAATCCAAGAGTATCGTGGAAAATATCCGGGGGCGATTTCCCGGGCGTCCAGTCTTCCACTTATCTAACGGTGTCGATACTACTGTCTTTAGTCCTGACCGCAGGACAGAGACCGCCCGAGCGTTGTTGGGATCTGATGGGCAATTCATCTTTGTCTACGCGGGATTGCACGGCAAAGCTCAGGGTTTAATCCAAATCTTGCAAGCGGCGTGCACTCTTAAAGGAGACCCTAGATTTCGTTTTGTCCTCATTGGTGACGGGCCTGAGAAAGCCCGCCTTAAGAAGCTGGTGAATGAATGGGGACTCCTGAACGTGAGGTTCCTTGATCCCATGCCCCATCAGAAAATTCCAGAGATCCTTGCGGCGGCTGATGCGATTCTTGTTCCTCTCGTTGGAAATATCACCGGAGCGGTTCCATCCAAACTGTACGAGGCCATGGCAGTGGGCCGCCCATTGATCGTGGTTGCCAGCGGCGAAGGCGCCCAGATTGTCAAGGAATACAGAGCCGGATTTACGGTCGAACCCAATGACATTAACGGACTTGTTGAGAGTTTGCGTAAGCTAAGCGAGGATGGCGAGTTAGCCAAAGTGTTTGGACAAAACGGGCGCAATACAGCGGTCCGAAACTTCGACCGCCGAGAAATCTTCCAGCGTTTCACTCAATTCCTGACGGAAAATGGAAGCTCTTCCGCGCCGGTAAAGCCCGGACAAGTTGACAGTCTCCAGACGTTGTGCAACGGTCGGTGATCTATTCTGGATATTCAGTGACAAGAGGGAAGGATGCATTCGAAATGCAATTTTATCAGGCAAGAATAAGAAACGATGAAAGAGAAGCTGACTCAAAGGTATTGCACTTCGGATGAACGGCAGGGGGAATGTTAGAATGATTCCGACAAGCCCTAGGCAATCGGAAGTATCGAGAATACGTTCTGTATATGCTCGGCGTCTGCGAACGATTCCAAAGGATCGATATTCAATTTTCAGCGAAGGTGAACTTTTAAGACGCCTGGAATTGCAGATGGAACTGGTTAGGCTGCTGAAGAAGTTCCGATACTCTAATTTGGAGAATGCAAAAATCCTCGATGTGGGCTGCGGCAGGGGTTACTGGCTGCAGGAATTTATTCAGTGGGGCGCCAGACCCGAGAACCTTTTCGGAATTGATTTGCTTGAAGAGCGGATTCAGGAGGGGCAAAAGCTCTGTTCCTTGGGTCTGACCCTTCAATGTGGGGATGCCAGCAAACTTGAATACGAAGACAATTCCTTTGACATCGTGGTGCAGTTTACCGTCTTCACTTCAATTTTGGATTCAGAGATGAAAAAGAAAGTGGCGGCCGAGATGTGCAGAGTCTTGAAACCAGGGGGGACAATCCTTTGGTATGACTATTTTGTCTCGAATCCGCAGAATCCGGACGTCCGCGGCGTCAAGCGGAAGGAGATTTCCGAGCTGTTTCCCGGGCTTTCCATCTTCCTCGAACGAATCACGCTGGCGCCGCCGCTAGGGAGAGCGGTCGGACCTATTTCAACTGCCCTCTATCGTTTTTTGTCTGCCTTTAAGCCACTTTGTACACACTACCTTGGGTCCTTTCAAAAACCATGAGCCGAACTATCGAAGCAGTTTCGATTCCGTTTCACCGCGCGTCCGTGGGTGAAGAAGAAATACAAGCCGTCGCGGAGGTTATTCGCTCCGGATGGCTCACGATGGGCCCGAAGACACTCGAGTTCGAAATGAGATTCGCAAAGTTTGTTGGGGCGCGGCATGCTGTGGCCGTTTGTTCCGCAACCGCGGCACTCCATCTGGCGTTGGAAGCCATCAAACTGCAGCCTGGAGATGAAGTTCTCATTCCGACCACGACATTCACTTCGACCGGCGAAGTTGTGAATTATCTGGGAGGCCGCCCAGTTCTGGTTGATATCGACCCGATCACTCTGAATATTGACGCGTCCGTTGCCGAGAGAAGAATTACGCCACGGACACGCGCGTTGATCCCAGTTCATATGGCGGGCCAGCCATGCGATTTAGACGAACTCCACTCCCTCGCCCGCGAACACAAGCTGCACGTGATTGAAGATGCCGCACACGCACTGCCTTCCGAATATCACGGCAGGCGAATTGGCTGTCTAAGCGAGATGACCGCATTCAGCTTCTATGCGACGAAAACCCTCACGACGGGCGAGGGAGGAATGATCACCACGGACAGCGATGATTATGCAGCCCGCTCCAGGATGATGCGTTTACATGGGATAACGGGCGATGCGTGGAAGCGCTACGGAAAGAATGCTTCGTGGTACTACGAGGTGATGGAGGCCGGATTCAAATACAATCTTACGGACCTACAAGCTGCGCTCGGGCTAGTCCAATTGGCCAAGTGCGATGTGCTGAATGAGGCCCGCAGCCGTATCGCTGAGAGTTATACATCAGCATTCCAAGCTGTTAGTGCGCTCGAGCCACCAGTCATAAGGTATGACCGCGCAACCTCATGGCACCTCTATATCCTACGGCTTCACCTCGAACAGTTGCAGATTGACAGGGACGCCTTCATCAACGAGCTCAAACAGCGCGGAATTGGCACGAGTGTTCACTTCATCCCATTGCACCTCCATCCTTATTACCAGCGAGCTTACGGATACCGGAAAGGAGACTTTCCTATTGCGGAGAGGCAATTTCAGCGGTGTCTTTCTCTACCGATATACCCTGGAATGAGCGATGCTGACGTCGAACAAGTCATTAACATTGTGACAGAGGTCGCAACCCACGCGAAGCGCTAGGAGTTCTCTTCTGCCATATCCTAATCCCAAAAGCGTCGAAGCGGCAGTGGAGACTGGTGTTGAGGTAGCGACGCGTTTGAGAAACGAGCAAAAAGGTTTTTATCGCCGCACTGGGAAGCGGTTGATCGATGTGGTTGTGTCTTCGGTGGGACTTGTGTTGCTATCACCGCTGTTGGCTATAGTCGGAATTTTGGTCAAGGGCACGTCAAGGGGCCCGGTAATGTTTTGGCAGGATCGTGTGGGGCGCGGCGGCAGACTCTTCCGGATCGCAAAATTTCGGTCAATGGTGGCAGGAGCCCATAAAATAGGTCCAAGTATTACATCATCCGGAGATGCGCGAGTAACGCGTTTCGGTGCGGTACTTCGGAAATTCAAGATAGATGAGTTTCCGCAGTTATGGAATGTCTTGAAAGGCGAGATGAGCTTCGTGGGACCACGCCCTGAATTGCCACAATACGTTGCGAATTACACGCCCGAACAACGGTGCGTTCTATGTGTTCGTCCGGGCATTACGGATATTGCTTCCATCCGTTATCGGCATGAAGAAGAAGTTCTTGGTCAGAGCGAAAACCCAGAGGATTTTTACCGAAACGTTGTTCTACCCCACAAGGTGGACTTAAACCTTGAGTATATTAGCAATATATCTTTATTTTTCGATATGAAATTGACCTTTCAGACCTTACAATCTTTATTCATCGAAGACTCTGTACAAAAGGGAAGATGATAGGATGGTGCCAATCGGCTCGCCTTCTTTCATTATGATTAACAGGAGTCTTGACGAGATTCTTTTATCGTGTCTGTTAGGCTGGGGGTGAGGGGCTTGACAGGAATAGCGACCGGACTGAGATTATCACCGGATTACACTTCTCCGGTGAATTAGGAATTCAAGGAGAAACAGATGTCGCGTGACCAATATTCACAGACGAATCAGCGGATCCTCGAAGGCGCATTCGTTGGAGTTTCTTTTTATTTGGCATACCTGATTCGTTATGGAGGTGCACTACTGCCTTATCAGTTTGGGGTGACGTTGATACCGGCGAAGGGAGTTCAAAGATATCGTTTGGACAAGGGCAGGGTAGCGAAAGCTTCTTTAAGAAATTTGAGGAGTTATTTATGTCAAGTAGTCCGCTGATTCGCTTCGCCCAAATCATTCTTCGTCGAAATGCATGGTTTGCAGCCTGGTTCCAGGGGTCGCTTGTCCTAATTTCTCTGGTACTGGCGTGGCTGCTGACTTTTGATTTCTCCTTGCCGCACCGTCAAATGCTTCTGACGGTTGCCCCCGTACTGGTTGTGATACGTCTGGCAGTCATCGCCCGATTTGGACTTCTGCACGGCTGGTGGCGATACGTCAGTGTGGAAGACGTGATAGAGCTCATTAAAGCTGACCTGCTTGGGACCGCCGTGTTTTTCCTGATGATACGATATGTGTTTGTCATAACTGTTTTTCCAGTTTCCGTTTACGTTTTGGAGGCTTTGCTCACGGCAACTTTGCTGATCGGAGTACGCGTGCTTTCGCGGCTACTGGCAGAATCGTTCCGTCAAGACCAGGCCTTGGCCAGGTCGACCCGAAAGGTCGTGGTGGTGATCGGGGCAGGACGGGCTGCCGAGGTGGTCCTGCGGCAGTTGAAGCAAGATGGCTATCAGGTTCTCGCGTGCGTCGACGATGACCCGACGAAAGTCGGTCTAAAAATTCACGGCGTGCCGGTGAGAGGTACTGCGGATCAGTTACCCAGGCTCTTTGAGAGCAGAGAGGAAGAATACGAAGTAATTATTGCCGTGCCCTCGGCCACCGGTGCACAGATGCGGCGATTCGTGGAAATTTGCGAAAAGACCGGACGGCGCTATCGTACGATCCCGACACTGAGGGAGTTGATTGCCGGCGAAATTCTGGTCAAGCAACTCCGGGAAGTGCATTTGGAGGATCTCTTAGGCAGAGAACCTGTGCGGTTAGATATCGAAGCCGTGCGCGCCAAAATAACGGGAAACGTTGTGATGGTAACTGGGGCTGCGGGATCGATTGGATCGGAGATCTGCCGGCAGATCCTGGAATGCGCACCCGCCAAACTGGTTTGTCTCGACCAGGATGAAACCGGGATTTTTTACCTACAGCGCGAACTTTCGCAGCTGACTTCGAGAGACACTCTTGTTTTCAGCGTGGCCAACGTGCGCGATGGAGAGCGGTTGCGGGCCATTTGCCACGGACACCGGGTCAATGTGATTTTCCACGCAGCCGCCTACAAGCATGTGCCAGTGATGGAAACAAATGTACAAGAAGCTGTGACGAACAATGTTTTTGCCCTTCTCAACCTGTTGGAGGTGGCCGAAGAGACCAAATGCCGGGATTTTGTTCTCATTTCAACTGACAAAGCAGTGAATCCGACCAGCATCATGGGAGTTACGAAGCGCATTTGCGAGATCATTGTCGCGTCGCGTCCGCCCAATGGGCTGCGCTGTGTCTCGGTTCGGTTTGGAAACGTTTTGGGCTCTAGCGGAAGTGTAGTCCCGATATTTCAGGAGCAGCTCCGGCAAAATCGGCCTCTTACGATAACGCACCCGGAAATCGAGCGGTTCTTTATGACCAACCGGGAAGCCGTTTCACTTGTGCTGCAGGCGTTCGTAATCGGCACTCATGGCGACGTACTGGTTCTGGACATGGGTGTGCCTATCAAAATCATTGACTTGGCGCGGAGTCTGATTTGCCTATCGGGTAAGTCAGCACAGGATGTCCCCATCCGTGTCACCGGCCTGCGACCGGGAGAGAAGCTGACAGAGGATCTCTTTTATCCGACGGAGGAGATTCTCCCGACGTCCTGCGTAAGAATCAAGAGAACCCGCGGTCGGCTCCTGAGTTGGCCGGATTTGATGCGCCAATTGGGCGAGCTAAGGACCTCCATGACCGTAGACGGCGCTGACCCGGTGATTGCCAAGATTAAGGAAATTGTGCCGGAGTACTCGTTTGACTCCAGACGATACCAAGAAATCTTTGGTTCCACATCGTTTTCGACCACCCATCCAGCTACGCAAAGCTCTCCGAGTCTAAACCTTAGAAGCAAATGGGAGGCGATTGCATTTGAAATGCGGAATGAGGATCCCGCATAGCGCTCTGTTTCCGAAGGAACTCATCCTCGAGGGGTATAGCATTTTCACACATGCATCGGAGCGGACAGGTCGAAGATACCAAGTCTCCAACTCTTGCCTCAAGTCGTGCGGATGATTCCAAATTCAGGGCCTGGCAGATCTCGGGCTTGGCAGCTACTGGTCGTTGACGAGTTTGCAGCAGCGGTTGGCGAAGACCGGAGGACAGCTGGTTAAACATGCGCTCTACTATTGGCTGCTCTTGGCGGAAAGGCGTATGGCTTGCGGCCAAGGGAAAATTCAATATCGGAAATTAAAACAGGTATACAATGGCGGCTATTTTTGGGGTCAAAAAGGAAATCCTGGCTGGAAGGGGGCTTGACCCTCTGCAAGCCAATCGCGCCGGGTTTGCAGTAGCTCTGCTAGGGAGGGTAGATGAAAAGGGTGATCGTCCTGATTCTTGCGTTCGGACTCGCGGGTTGCTCAGGAGGCAGCACCGTCCCCGCTGCCGTAGATTCCGCTTCTTCGTTCATAGTCTACGATCAAATGACGGCCAAGTTTCTTGATGAGAACACACGTCATCCCCAGTCTAGCCTCGCAGGACAGGTTGTCTGGAACACCCGGTATTATCTCGAATCACTGTTGACCGCCTACGAAGCGACCGGGAATCCGAAATACATTCAAGCGTTCCTGGATTCCGGTGCCTGGGTTCTAGACATGGTGAAGGACTTCGATGTGCTCGACGTGCCCGACCCCAGCGATCCTACGCAAACCGCCACGACTCCGACAAAGAGCGTCACTGGATGGCCCACCTACAACGGAACATTCGGGCAGGCCGTCGCCATACCCACCCTCGATGGAAAAATATCTCTTTACGCGCAATCTCTTGATCCAAGAATCTTTGGTCCTGATTTTCTCGACGTTACCAACCAACCGGATGGAAGTTTGAGCTTTTCCTGGTGGCGAGACACTCCGTTGGTTACTTATACCGTCCGGAAATTGCAGGACTTGCAAGCGATCGAAGCGCAGCCACTATTTGAACTGCCACTCGTTGATAGTGTTTCTTTGGGAAGGATTCGAGTTACGGGACTGGGCCTCCCCGCCCCAGGGCATTACGAAATTGACAATCCCCTTCAGACCGTCTGGCATGCCGAAGAGACCGGGGGCATCCTCCTTCCCTTTGCGAGATTCCTCGTGTTGCTGAAGAATCACCCCTCTTTGGTGTCTGCTGGTACAGCGGCCAAGGTTCAGTCGGCAGTGCTCAGCATTGCTACCAGCTATGAGGATCATTTCGTCTCCGATGGCAAAGGTGGTTTCTTAGTCCATCATCCTCAATGGATGCCTCACATGATGGCTGGCATGTACGCACAACCCGATTACATTTTCGCGGAAGCAAGTCTCCGCATGCTTCTTTATGTCCTTACCGGGGATTCTCATCACCTAGCTATAGCGCGAGGGTTGTTAATCCATCAGCAATCACAGATCGCTGTGAACGCCAAAGGGTGGCTCATGCTCCGGGATTGGCCTGATGCTGTGTCTTGGGACTCGAAGGCTGCGGCGCTTCCCGGCAGCATATGGGATTCTTTCCATTATGATACCTCCACACCTGAACCGACAGTCCTGGGAGGCTTTTTCGTCGAAATGCTGCAAGTCGCTTCGGAGCACAATCTTACTGCGGCTGTTGGACTGCCGGGCTCAATCATTTCCAGTGAACGAAGAACCTTTGAAGAGTACTTGCGATTTAACCTGCAGGGGCTGCTGGAGCACGGGCCACTAACGAATTTCGGTGACCTAGGCGGGCTAATGCAGATTAACTACCCGATTGCGACCTCGACGGCGGATGACATCCTCTCACCATCGAATGATCCATTCGTCAGCGCGGATTACTTGTGGCCAGTTGTCGCTAACAAGGACTTTGTTCGCGACAACTGGCAGTGGATGATGGCCAAGGCGCAGAATCCTCAAGGACAACCGATCGGTTATTTTCTGCGGGCTTGGGCGCGCTCCGAGGCCGCTTTTAAATCGGTCACACACCACTGATAAAGTGACGCTTGTTCCTCCCCTATTTTCTTTAATATTGCCGGGTCTAGGCGAGCATCAACATGCGGTATTGACGTCTGAACAAGGCAGACAGTGATACTCAGTGGACCCACAGGAGCGACATGCGATGAAAATCACTTTGTGAACAACGGGGCTCGCGGCTGATCGAATGAACCAAGAGCCAGCTGGCTGGTGGATTCCGAAGTCAATCGGGCCCTAGTCTTTCCGGTGACTATCTCTTTAGAGGGAGCCCCTATGATGCGGTCGTTTCCGAAATATAGTAATTTCCAGTATAGTTATCTCCAGTATTCCGCGGTGGGGATTCTTATATCTTCGAAGATGATGAACGGTTTAACGCAGCCGCCTCGAACATGACCCTCAAAGTTGGGCCATTGCATCCAGATATCGTCCAATGCAGTCTGCAAGATCTCTCGGTCTCCGCCGTAATACTAGAACTAAGGCAGGCGGTAGTTAGAGTTCCTGCCGGTCGGGCACAGGCCCAGTGTATGCCGTGGGGCCGTAGCGGACATTCCGCAAGCAGAATGGCACAATAGCGCAACACCAGAGGTAATTCTCATCGAAGTAAAATAACCAAAGTGTTACTATAGTTGCAAAATCATCAAACTCCAAAAAATGAAATTCGCGCCATCTGAGGCCGGCAAGAGATTTGGTTGGATTTTCTGTCAGATGGCGAACCGGTGAAGTTTCCACTCAGAGCCGTGGGGACTTTGGACGTCATTGGTCGGGATTAAAACTATATCTCTCATTTTTTTTCCCCGCCGTTGGTTGAAAAAGGCCTCGATCACCTCATTTCGAGCGAAGCAAGAAATCTGTTTTCAAAAAGGCCAAGAGAAGACAAGTTTTGGTCGTGTCCAGAGTTTTTCGCATATTTGTTGAGGCATAGACCTGTTGGTTTTAGTGCCTGGTTTCCCCAAGGGGGTATCGGTAATCGACACCTGTAACCTAGCTGGCTAGTTCTACGGGTAAAGTTCGCAGGAGAATTTCGACAATGCGTTCCGCAGCATGGCCGTCCCAAAGTGGCGGGATCCGACCAATCTTTCGGTTTCCGGCGAGTAGGTCCTGCACTGCGGCAATAATCCTGGCAGGGTCCGTTCCAATGAGCAAATTCGTGCCTTCGGAAATCGTGATGGGGCGCTCAGTGCTTTCCCGGAGGGTGAGACACGGCACCCCGAGTGCAGTGGTTTCCTCCTGAATGCCGCCGGAATCCGTAAGGACCAGCGTGGCTTTGCTGACGAGGCAGAGGAAATCGAGATAGCCAATAGGCGGGATAAGGCAGAGCTGTCGATGATGCGTGATGCCCGTCTGGGTGAGACGTTGCTGGGTGCGAGGGTGCACGGGAAAAACGACCGGGACTTGCGCAGCAATGGCGTCCATAGCGCCAAGAAGCTCGGCCAGCTTTTCGGTCGAATCGACATTTGAGGGGCGATGCAGGGTCAAGACGGCAAAGCGTTCCCAATCAGCGCCGTTCTTTAGACCCAAATCTTCGCCGATGCGGGACTTCTGAGCGATCGGGAGGAACTGGTGCAGCGAATCGATCATGACGTTGCCTACGAGATGAATGCACTTGCGGGGGCGGCCTTCTTTGAGGAGATGCTCGATCGCATCCTCTTCTGTAACAAAAAGATAATCAGCTATGGCATCGGTGAGGACGCGGTTGATTTCTTCTGGCATGGTGCGGTCAAAGCTCCGCAAGCCGGCTTCGACGTGGGCCAGCGGTATGCCGAGTTTTACCGCAGCAAGTCCGGCCGCGATTGTGGAATTGACATCACCGACGACGAGAACCAGGTCGGGCTGGCGCTCGATGAGAATAGGCTCGATGCGCTTGAGAATTTCAGCCGTTTGCGCGGCATGGGAGCCGGAGCCGACCTCGAGGTTGACGTGTGGCGCGGGTATACCCATCTGACGAAAGAAAATGTCTGAGAGGGTTTCATCATAATGTTGACCCGTGTGAACGAGGACAGGCTCGATTTCCGGATGGCGCTGCATCTCGCGCATCAAGGGGGCAATCTTGGGGAGATTGGGACGCGCCCCGACAATATTGATGATTTTCAGACAGCGACTCATTGGAGAATTAAATTCAACGGCGAAACGCAGTATAGCACTTGGGTTGTAAGGCTTCAGCGTGGTAGATTTGTTGTACTCTTCTAAAGAGCACCAGTTCGATGCAAAGGCGCTCAATTGTCGGAAGACTTGCGTAAAAATGCAACTGTACCCAATATTCGTCCTTCGTCACCACGTTGGGCTAAGCCCCTTAATCCTTTCTTCACCTTGCCAAGGAAGTGCGTCCTAGGCGTTGGTGGGCCAAATATGCTCCATTCTTGGCTGAGGCTCTCGGCAGTATCGAGGTGCAATGTTAGCCGTTTTGTCGTAGTTTTATCTGTTGTGTTCTAAGATGAGCGTCAAGACTCTGGGAGAATAGGATTGGACCAGGAAATTTACAAAGAGGGGCGCGATAATTCCCTTAAGAAGAAACTAGGGTCTACAAGACAAACCGCGGCTTACTAACTCTGGCCTGACCTTGAGAATTGTGATAGACGGAAGCGACGGCCCAAAAGGGATTGTGTTGGGGGGGATTCAGAATCCTATTCGAATTGCGGGGGGAACGAATGCTAGAATCAAGCGCCCAACTTGAACGTCACACTGAACGACACCTGAAAGTAGCATCGAAATTTTCGACTGTCGCCTGGGTTGTGTGTGCCCTAATCGTCGCAGTTCTATTAGCGAATCCCTTTCCTACTCTTCAAGCGGCACAGACTGAACTTTCCAGCTCGGACGATCTGCACACGGCTTGGAATAATACAGTCAAGCTATACCTTGAGCGTACACCCAGTTCACCTGGAGATTTCTACTACGCTGGTGAGTTTATGATGGTTCCCCTTCACGCCGCCTTTGAACGAAATGATTCAGCCTGGGAGCATGACTTTGCCGATCATTTCGCGCGAGTTGCACAATCGCCAGAATCAGTGACTACGGACAGACTCTCGCGTTTGCAATATCTTTATCTCGGGAGTGAATTCCTTGTGCTCTGTAACGAGAGCGGTCACCCTGAGCTTATCCCAAGTTCTCTGCCACGGCTTGTATATGAAAGCATCGATAAGGTCTGGACCAAAGAACCTTCTTGGCAGTGGGACCATCCTTCGTTCACAGGTGGCATGCGTGAGCGTATTGAGTGGAAACTCAACACCCGCAATACCCCCAAGAGTTTTTATCGGGCCATTCTGGACGAAGATTTCTTTGCAATGGCGATTGCGGCGGACTTGAAAGCCTACGGTCGCGGACCAGACTCCATTAAGGGCTGGTCGTCTACACTCGACGATGTGTTGGCGGAAGCCTACAAGATTCTTTCGCAGGAGGTGGTGTTTGAACCGGGCGGGGGCTGGGTGTTTCAACCCGGAGTCTGGCGCGATCATGCCGACTTCAAATACGCCGGAAATCGCGAAGCCCGAGCAGGGCTTAAAGAGGCACCACTGAATAAGATTGGCTGGGACACATCTCATTTTCTTCGTTTCCCCCTGTGGCTCACGAGTTTCATCCGGGCGTATCCCTCTTCCGACCCCAAACATGCGTTTTACGAGAAGCTCCGCGATGGTTTAGAGAAGCAGTTCTTTGATCGCGTGCTCGTCGGGCCGTCCCAAGACTTTCCAGGTTTCCGCACTACGAATTACATGGATGGAAGTAACGGCGTTTTCCGCTGGAACTACTCGTCGCTCGGGAATAACAATGGTTATGGTCCCTACGAGTCTTCAGGCAACCTGTCACTAGGTTGGTGGACCTTTCTCGGGACGGACAGGGTGCGGCAGATGTATGGGGCACTGGTTATGCAGTTCACTCAATCTAAAGAAGTGCGGCAACTCTACGTGGGCCCGACGCGCACGCGGACTTATTCTGCAAGTGATCTCGACCAGAACTCATCGGCAAACCAGCTGAAGGTCCTTATCATGAGGCTCGCATCGCAACTTCCCAAAGAAGGTTAACGCAGTCGCAGTACGTTAGTCGAGAGTTTTATGGCTTCTTGCGATGGCGGAAGTAGTGGAGGAGGAGGGTCTTCCGGAACTCCGGCGGGGACTTACACCCTGACGGTTACGGGCACTTTCACCTCAGGTGCGACCACCGCGACACAGAACGTCAGCTTGACTCTCGTCGTGCTGTAACACCGCTGATTTTCTCACCCTCACCAAAGGTCTGCAAGATTTCTTGCGGGCAACAATTTCTTGCGCGTTGTTTAACGAAGATTTTGAAGAGTTTTAACGCGGCCGCCTTTAATTAGGCGGATGGGTCCATGTGTTTCGCTGACTCGGAAGACTAGACGACGACCTTTCCAGCGTCTCTCCAGGGCTTAACCCCACAGGAGCGATGTGCGGCGAAAACCATTTTGTGAACGACGGTTCTTGCAGGTGACCTAATGAATCAAGAGCCAGTCTGGCTGGTGAGATCCGAAGGCGATCGTGTCCTAGTTTTTCCGGAGATCATCTCTCTGGAGGCAGTCAATGCGGTGCAGGAGTTTCGTTTCGAACGGGAATACAGGGATTCGCAATGCAGCTACCCCAGTATTCTGACGCAGGGATACCCATATCCTTGAAGATTATGAACGGACTAACGTAGGCGCCTCGCACATTAGTCTCGAAGTTGGGCCACTGCATCCAGATATCGTCCAATCCATCCTCCAATGCCTCTCGGTCCCCACCGTAGAAATAAAACAAAGGGAGACGAAAATAGAGTTCCTGTGGGTCCGGCACAGGCCCAGTGTAAAACTTGGGATCGTAGCGGAGTGTTCGGGGGCCGCCTTGCGTATATTCGTTCAGCCACTTCGCTCCTAATTCAAGAGCTTCCCCGTAGCGCGGGTCCTCCCAGTAACGGTTTGCCCAAGTTATCCAGAGGAGAGTCACACTGCCGTAGGCAGTATCAAATTGATTCACGTGAGTGGGGGCTGAAGCGAGCGGGACACGTCCATTCGAGTCCATCATGACCAGCGCGGCATCCAACTGTTCGTGCGCAATCTCGCTGATGACAGGGTCATGAAAATACTTGGATTGTGGTTCATGGAAAAGCAGGGTGAGAGCGACACCGTGCGTCGCTTGCTGATTAGGCTCAAAATCTACGTCACCGTAGGGTGAAAACGGCGGGTCCAAAAGATATAATAAATAGAAGAGGTTAAAACAACGTCCAGGCCAGCAACGTACGGTTGTCGGAAGCGCAAGCAAGGCACTGATAGTGTCGTCAGCCCACTGCACGTACCGCGGGTCGCGTGTGGACTTGAAGGCTAGCTCATACCCCAGCACCGAGCTGCTTAGACCGAAACTCGAAAAGAGTGGCGGAGCACCACCATCAGTGCCTGGAGCTCCGGAAGGCTGCTGAATCAGATCGTTCGGAGTCTCCTGCAAGTGCCCCCATTCGACTTGCCTAACGGCATCTTCCAAATAAGTGGGATCCCTGCTCACACCAAAGACTGAGAAGAATGAAATCGCCACTTTGGATGGATACGCGCGCGCCCAGATACTGTCACTGATCACATGGTTGGGACTTGATCGCATGAACCGGTCCTCGTCCCGGAAGTAGTTTAAGATATTCTGTTGCCGAGTGGTCAACGGACCCGGGGCCAGAGGCGAAGACAGCTGGGGAGAAGACTTACAGGAAGTCAAGATCCCGCACAAAATGCAAAACGCGAAAAACTTAAAGTGCCAGGCCCCGTACAACCTTGGCGGTTTATTCCTACGAGACTGGCTCATGGCACCCTTCTTAGCACGGCAAGAGTTTCTTCGTACCAACTAAAGTAATCCCGCACTTAACATCCGTAGGCAGAATAGCGCAATTGCACAAAGCCGGAGACGAGAATCAGGGGAGTGGTGTCACCAACTTGTCACCCAAACTGGCCCAAGACACGTCAAAATCACCAAACTGCAAAAGTGAAACCCGCGCCATCTGACGGCTAGCAAAGGAATTTAGTTCATGATTATGTAATCGAGAAAAGTATTTGAGCATGGGACCACAGCGACAGTAGCTGGAGTAATCCTCAGCATCATCCGGCTTCTATTGTGAGCCAAAAACCAAAATCCGAGACCCTTGAATCCAACGCAGGGCAAATTCTGCTTGTTTACTTCAGAAAAAACGACAACATGGCTGGATGCCCAACCCATAACCATGCCGACTAAAGCTTTTCAAAAAAAGGGGTTAGAAAAGAAGTTTTGGTCGTGTCCAGAGTTTCTCGCATATTTGTTGAGTCGTAGACCTTTTGTTTTGGTCCTCGGCTCCCCAAAGGGTATCTGTAATCGAGCCTCACCTGAAGCCTAGTCGGCTATTTCTGCAAGTAGACTTCGTCGGAGAATTTCGACGATACGCTCGGCGGCATGGCCGTCCCAAAGTGGCGGGATACGGCCAGCCTTCCCCCTTCCGGCGAGAACATCCTGCGCTGCGGTAATGATGCTGGCAGGATCCGTTCCGACGAGCAAATTCGTTCCTTCGGAGATCGTAATGGGACGCTCGGTATTTGTTCGAAGGGTGAGACAAGGGACGCCGAGGGCGGTGGTCTCTTCTTGAATGCCGCCGGAATCCGTAAGGACCAAGTGGCTTTGCTGAGGAGGCAGAGGAAATCCAGGTAACCGATGGGAGATATAAGGCGAAGCTCGGGATGGTACGTTATACCAGCCTCGATGAGGCGCTGCTGCGTGCGCGGACGAACGGCAAAGACGACGGGCACCTGCGCTGCGATTGCGCCAACGGCGTGGAGAAGTTCAGTGAGCTTCGCGGTGGAATCTACGTTGGAAGGGCGATGCAGGGTCAGGACAGCGAACCGGCGCCAATCGGAGCCGTTCTTGAGACTCAGTTCCTCGCCGATGCGGGAATTTTGCGCTGCGGGGAGGAAATGACGCAGAGAGTCGATCATGACATTGCCCACGAGGTAGATGTTTTCACGAGGCCGGCCCTCCTTGAGCAGATTCTCGATGGCGTCTTGTTCGGTGACGAAGAGGTAGTCGGCCAGGGTGCCCGTGATTAAACGATTGATCTCTTCCGGCATAGAACGGTCAAAACTGCGGAGGCCCGCTTCGACGTGGGCCACGCGAATCCCTCCATCGTCTTCAAGAACACGAGCTGCACCGGCTGTTGGCTTATGTTGTTGGACGCGCCTAACAGGTTCTTTGACTATTTGGCTGCATTCTCCTCGACATTTACGTCCGCCAGAAAATCGGCGCAGATCATAGCAATAGCCGCGGGATTTGTCGCTTCCCAGCATCAAAGCAGCCGCTTCCAGGACTTGCTCAACCACAGGCAACTGACTCTTGTAAACCTTGAAATAGACGATCTCCCACGATTCCGTTTCCTTTCCCGTGAGATGATGCTCCACCTCACTTTTCCGAAAGAACCAATTGCGAATACTCCGTGGCCTTGGATACCACGCTGTGCAACTACGGGGGGCTCCTCTGATGGTTCATTTGCCCGCTGGTACCACGCGGCCTGCCCTGTCACCGTCGCTGCCGCTTTCTGTATTTGCTCTTCGGGGCTGATTATTTCGGCTCCCGCGACTGTTACGATCTCACATACGAGAGCAGCCAAAAATCCGGCAGCTTTTTCTATGAGTGCATGTCCCGGCCGTTCGCCATCCTGGAGCGCTGCGAGGATAAACTAAAGCGCGTCCGGTCCCCTGAGAAGCAAGCACGGCTCTTGGCGAGGATGGACTGGGTACAACGGCGCCTTACCGTGTTCTTGGGGCGGTGAAACCGGCCTTTTCCATCCTGCAAGCCTCTTTTGATCCTTCTGTGCCGGCAGCCCGCACCTGGATGGCAACATCGCCAGGGAGGGCTGCTGCGCAGTGCGCAAACGAGGGTTTAGGGTTTGTTTACACTCTGCGAAAGCCAGCATCACGTAATCGTGATAACGATTACTGTTCTGAGAGTTTGAGCGTGCGTAAGGATTTCGGAAGCGTTCTCGGTCAATTCTTCCGCACATTTGCGACGGCTGCGAACTTGTCTACTTTGGTGACGGCGGGAATTGTCAACGGGGCAAACGCCGGACAGTGGTCAGGCGGCGGCTAATGGAGCTGGAACGTTGACGATTCAGCCTGGGAGCCACTGCGTATTTCAGTCAGAGTCCTGCATGAGCACGATAAAGGACGACCAAACGCTTTTATGGTGAACGGCTTCATAACAGCGGGCAAGAAGCGGCAACGCCAGCGGTGTGCGAACGACTATGGCCTTGATGACATTTCGTAAGGCACTCCGACCATCCGTTCTCCAGGCCGAAGGCGCAAACATTTCGTGCGATAACGGAACGCGCCGGCGACTCTCGATTCTGAAACCATAGGTTTTACACAGGTATTCCAAGGTTCCAAGACCTAGGAACTGGAGATGGTCAGGGATTCCCCAATCATGCACGACGCGCTTCTTAACGCGATTGGAGACTTCGCCAGTCTTGATAATGAGCTTGCCTTGGGGCGAGAGTAGAGATCTCACCTTTGGCAAGAAATCCCGAGGCGCTGGGATATGAGAAAAAACATTGACCATGGTGATGACATCAAAAGATCGCCCGGCAGCTAATTTCTCAAGCGGAACTTCAAAGATGTCGCACTTTGCTATTTCCCTGGCGAGAATAGCGCGTTCGCGGTTTAGCTCGATTCCAGCGCGATAGAGACCAGGCCTAGACAAACGTTCAAGAAGGTGCCCAGTGCCACATCCCACGTCAAGGAATGAAGCGGCGCCGTCACATTCTCTGTCGATTAATGGAAAGTAGTCTCGATAAAAAGCGACTTCGCCATCGTAATGCCTTCTGGCGTCGAGGATTTCAAGGTTTTCATAGGCATAGCTGGACACGATTTCGTGGTGGCCGTTGGCACTTTCCGGGTACGGATGAACAAAAAAAAGTTCGCAGGTTTGGCACTGCATCAGATCATAGCCGCGCTCAGAAAAGTGCCGTGAGGAGTGCTGGGAACAGCACAGCGGGCATTGAGCGGTGGGAACGAGCGTCATTTCACGATGCGGGAACATCCGGAAGCAATGTCAGTGTTATCAAGACAAGTACAATATTAATAGAAAACAAAATTCATCCTCCGACTATGGATAGGGTTTTCACGGGAGTGAATATTTTGTCCATCGCCATAAGCGCAAGCAATTCTACACTAAGGCCCGAAAGAACCAAACCATGACGGATGGCAGCAGCGCAGTCACGGCGACAACAACCATCTATTCATCGGATCAACATGCCAGCTTTTCTAATCCCGTGGCCCACAGCGGCAGCATCACGACTGCGACGAATTTCTCTGCTTTGGTGCGGCGGGAATTGTCAAGAGGGCAAACGCCGGGACAGTGGTTCTTCAGGCGGCGGCGAATGGAGCTGGAACATTGACGGATTCAGCCAGGCAGTTATTGTGTGTTCCAGAAGATGTGCTGCTTTGATAGTATTGGGGCCATGTTTCTATGTTCCTCGGCCTCAATCGACATCACGCCCCAGGTGCCCGTTTCGCTTGCCGGCTATCAGGGGCGAACACAGCCGTTTGAACGAATCGCTAACAATCTTGAAGCCAATGCGATTCTGTTGTCTACGCGAGAAACCTCTATTCTTTTTGTAGCGCTTGATCTCGCGTATGTCGGGCCGGACATCATGAGTCTACTTCATTCGCATGCGTCCCGCTGGGGATTGCCGGCGTCGAACGTTGTCGCTGCTGCCAAAACAAGATTTTTAATTCACCAAAGGACGCTTGCTCAAACTCCACGCTTACGGTTCAGTTCTGATCCACCATGATTCTCTGGAAACATTACACTAACTTCGAGAGATCCATATTCGAGCCGCCCAATTTTTAGTTGCTCTGGGCTGGGTATTTACAAAAAAAGAACAGGAGAATAATCCCGCAGCCATGACGGTCGCCAATCCTGGAGAGTTGGTCACAGCGGAAACAGACAGAGACCGGACGCAAAGCCGTTTTTCTCCTGCCCGGATCTATAGCGCGACCCTTGTCACAGAATTGCTTGTCATGCTCGTGCAGATCGCTGTCTACAAGCTTGTGGCAACCTGGCTCGGGCAGGCCGGTTTTTCCCAATATGCTCTGGCCCGACGCGTGCTTGCCTTTCTACAGCCGTTA
>Ga0210407_10000949_pt1 | contig 29071 bp, 17 predicted proteins | sample IncBWC27MmetaG_FD_150860 | JGI IMG/M metagenome (GOLD analysis project Ga0210407, IMG submission 150860) | Forest soil microbial communities from Barre Woods Harvard Forest LTER site, Petersham, Massachusetts, United States - Inc-BW-C-27-M | ecosystem: Environmental > Terrestrial > Soil >...
CGCGCATTGGATTCTTTGGACGGTATCCTATGACATATTGGTTGCGCAACTCGATGCCAATTTTTGTGGAAACGTCCGCCAGGTCGTTCGGGTTATCAATGGTAAAGGCCCGGCCACCAGTCAGTTCCGTGACATCGCTGAGCAGGGTGGGTCCGAGCCGCTCTTCTTCAGTCGGAAAGTAATGATCGTAGATGCCGATGGCGTAGATAAGAATGTCGGCCTCTTTGACCATGGAACGGATCTCGCCTTCGGTGTAGCGGCTATGGTTGTCCCCGCCGTCGGAAATGATCAGCAAAGCCTTCTTCGGATACTTCGCCTGGCGCATCTTGCTGACGCCCAGGTAGATCGCATCCAGCAGCGCCGTGCGCCCCTTGGGAACGGTGTAGACGAGTCGGCCCTGAATGTCATCCACGGAACTGGTGAAATCGGCAATCTCCTCCGGCTTATCGGCGAAGGTGATCATGAAGAACTCATCCTGCGGGTTGGCGGTCTTGAAGAACTCGATCACCGCCTCGCGGGCGCGCTCGACCTTGCTGCTCATGCTGCCGCTCATGTCAAAGATCACGCCGATCGAAACCGGAGCGTCTTCGCTCGAGAAAGTCTTGATCTCCTGCGGGTCTTTGCCTTCGAAAAGATGGAAGTTCTCGCGGTCGAGCCCGGTTACCAGCCGGTTTAAGGGATCGGTGATCGTGACCGGCACCAGGACCATGTCCACGGATACTTTGTAAGGCTTGGTGTGAGTCTTCAGCGCCGGATCCACGTCGAGCTCTTTTGGAGCCGGTGGCTGAACTCGAGGCTGGATGTGAACATCCTCACTGGAAGTCTGGGCAAGAAGAGGGAGTGCGCCGCACACAGCAACCAGAAGAACAACGAAGGAAACGCGAGCCGAGTACTGTTTGCCGTGCAACATAGGTCCCACTAATCCGCGCCGCGGAGGGAGGCGACCCGCATCCCAAAAAGCTGGCAACAACAATCTCTACTTGGCCGGATACTAGCACAATCTCGTAAAGAGAGTTGTCACTTTTTTCTATCCGAACATTGGATTCGGTGCGCGCTCGGAAGGTTGGCGTCTGACTCCGCACATCTTTTCTCTCTTTTCCCGCCTTGGACCGCAGCCGGACCCTCCCTGCTACAATTCTGCCTTCCCCTTATGGCACTTATCTCTCCATTTAAAGCTTGGCGCTACGACCCTGACCGCGTCCCGGTCCAGCTGGCTGTCACCCAACCCTACGACAAAATCACCCCTGCGATGCAGGAACGCTACTACCAGGCCAGTCCTTATAACCTGGTGCGGATTATTCTGGGGAAACGCCTGCCCAGCGACGGGGACGCCGAAAACGTCTATACCCGGGCGGCAGCGTCCTTCCAGAACTGGCGCCAGACTGGCATTTTGCGGCAGGACCCCGAGCCTTCCATCTACCGCTATTCCCAGACCTTCAGAATTCCAGGAGACGTTCCGGGAAGCCAGACGCGGGCCGAACGCCAGGGCTTCATAGCACTCGGCCGGATTGAGGACTATTCCGCAGGCGTCGTGTTCCGCCACGAGCAGACACTGGCCAAGCCGAAGGCCGACCGGCTGGACCTGCTGCGCGCGAGTCGAGCCCACTTCGGCCAAATCTTCATGCTCTACAGCGGCGCTGGCAAGGTGGATGGCCTGCTCGATTCTGCGGCACCGAAAAACAGAACACCCGACATCGAGGTCACCGACGAGTACGACGTAGTGCACCGCGTCTGGAAGATCTCCGACCCCTCGGTGATTGCCTCCGTGCAACAGCAGATGCGGGATCGGAAGCTGATCATTGCCGACGGCCATCACCGCTATGAAACTGCCTTGACCTATCGCAATGAACGGCGAGCTTTTGACCTTCGATCACCCGATGGCCCGATCACCCGATCACCCGATCCATACGACTCGGTGATGATGACCTTCGTCGATATCGATCGCCGCGGCCTGGTCATCCTGCCAACGCACCGGCTCGTCTTCGGCCTGCCATCTTTTTCGCACGCGCAGTTTCAAGCGGACACCCGGAAATTCTTCAACGTCGAAAAAGTCGATGCCGGAATCGACGCGGCGCGCGCCTCCGCCATTCTGCAGCACGCAGGCCACGCAGGAACGGCCCTGCTCGTAGTCACGGCCGGGCACACATTTCTGCTGCACTCACCGAAAGCCATCGGCAATAACCTCTTCGGAAACCTTTCGCTGCGCCAACAATCGCTCGACGTAGTTCAATTGCACAAGTGCCTCCTGGAAGGTGTACTGAAGATATCGGAGGAAGCCATTCGCAATCAGGAGAACATTTCGTATTGTCGCGAGGCCCGCGAAGCCCTCATGCAGGTGCGAAGTGGAAAGGTCCAAGTCGCGTTCCTGATGAATCCTGTCCGCATGGAGCAGGTCCGCGATATCGCGTTTGCCGGCGAAGTGCTCCCCCAGAAGTCCACTGATTTCTACCCCAAGTTGCTGAGCGGTCTTACGATTTATGCGCTGGAGTAGCAGGAACTGGAGTGGAGGGACGGGCGCCCCGCCCGTCCAGCCGGGCGGGGACGCCCGGCTCTCCGCTACACATTGACGACCAAATCCTTGGCCATCCTGTTGGCCATCTTGACGCTCCTGTCCGTGCCCTCTGCGCTGCCTTCTGCGCTGTCCTCTGTGGATGGCAAACACATCTCCGTATATTCTCCGGTCGCGATCTACACCCTCCCGGTTCTGGATCGCGCCGGCCGCGAGTATGTCGGCCTGCTCGAACTTCTGGAGCCGCTTGGCCGCGTGCGTACCGAGTCGGAAGGCCGCCGCTGGAGACTTCGCTACAACGCGGTGGATGCCGAGTTCGTTGCGGGAAGCACTCGCGCCAGGATTCATGGGCGCGATTTTGATTTCATCGCTCCCTTCCTTCTTGAAAACTCGCGCGGATTGGTTCCACTAAGCTCGCTGAGCGGGTTTCTGCCGCGCTTTCTGGGAGCGCCGGTTAATTTTCGCGAAAGCGCTCGCCGCTTATTCGTAGGCGATGTCGGCATCCAAATCAGTTTCCAACTCGACCCGAGCAACCCGCCCCATCTGGCGGTCAATTTCAGCGCTCCCGTAAACCCGACTATCTCCACCGAACCCGGCAAGCTGCGCATGGTCTTTAAGCGCGACCCGGTGGTCTCCCCAGGGAGCCAGTCCATCTCTTTTGACAACCCAGTCATCACCCATGCCACTTACTCCGAGAACAATGGCGACGCCGAATTAAACTTGGCCGCAAACGAGCCGCTGTTGGCAAGCTTCAGCAACGATAGAAGGACGATCATGATTTCGACGGTCATCAGTTCCGCCGTCCCGCAAACACCAGCTACGCCGAGTGTCGTTGGAACAGGACCACAGAATCCCACGCCGACCCCACCACCGTCCGCACCGGGTGCAAACATCCCCTCGGGCAATGCCAACAACAATACGAATAATAATGTCCATCGCGTTCTCGCCATCGTCGATCCTGCGCACGGCGGTGAAGAACGTGGTGCGGCCTTGACCGATAAACTGGCCGAGAAAGACGTCACCCTCGGATTTGCTCGGCTTCTGCGGCATGAACTGGAGATGCGGGGGTTCGCGGTTGCCTTGCTGCGCGACGGGGATACCACTTCTACTCTGGATCAGCGCGCCGCAGCGGCCAATGTCGCCCGCGCCGGAATCTACATCAGCCTGCACGCCGTCGCGCAAGGCTCCGGCGCGCGCGTGTACACCGCTCTGCTGCCGGTCGAAGGAACGAGTAAAGGAATATTTCATGCATGGAATGCGGCACAGTCGCCCTCGTTGCCCGTCAGCCGGATCGTCTCCGCGGCAATCGTCGCCGAGATGCAGAAAAGAGAATTCCCGGCGCAAGCATCTTCCGCTTCGCTGCGGCCGCTGAACAATGTGTTCATGCCTGCCGTAGCGGTGGAACTGGCGCCCGGAGCAAATGGCGTCGCCGACCTGACCTCCGCCAATTATCAACAACGCGCCGCGTCCGCAATTGCAAACGCCGTTGCCTCCGTCCGCGACCGCTTAGGGGTACAACAATGATAGAAAAATCGGGCCATCGGATCATCGGGTCATCGGGCCATCTAAAGTCAAAGGCCTTTGACCTTCGATCACCCGATGGCCCGATCACCCGATCACCCGATCCAGGGGTCCACCCATGATCCCCCGCCACCTCCTAATCGGAGTAACCGCTCTTCTGCTGCTGGTGATCTCGATGGGAATCTATCTCCGCCAGATGCGGCGTCAAGCGGTTGGACTCGAATCAACGGCAGCCAGCGCCTTGCCCGTCGCTCCCCCAGCCTCCGGTCCGACGGAGACGGTGACCCTATATGTAGCCGATGACGCCGCCGGCAAACTCCGCGCGCAGGCGGCGCAGATTCCTCTCCCCGGAGGACGCCAGCAGCGGGCGGAGGAGTTGTTGCGCACGCTGCTCCGCATCTACCAGCAACCGGGCGCAGCTCATCCTCTGGCCCCGGCGGCGGACATCCGCAGCATCTTCCTGGTCGATCCCGGCGCGGCCGTCATCGATCTGAATGCCGCCTTCGCCGACCAGCACCGCTCCGGCATTCTCAACGAGCAACTCACAATAAACTCGCTGGTGAAGACGCTGGCCGTCAACATTCCCGGAATCCAGCGGGTGAACGTCCTCGTCGAAGGCAAAACGCGCGACACCCTTGCCGGACACGCCGACCTGACCGAGTCGTTCGATGTGCTCACAGTCTTGCGGGTGGGCAATCAGTGATCGTGTAGGGACGGACGCATTCGTCCGTCCAAGCCGAGCGAAGCTAGGCCGCTGCTTAGTGGAGCGCCGGGCGTCCTCGCCCGGCCTAAACTACAGTCCGCTACTTTCGTGGTGGAAGACAGAACCGCGTCCTATCCAAACTTATCCAAACCATTGATTCTGAAACAGATAACGCACGCTGTAGTACCGCGAAAGAAAAAAATCAAAAAAGAGCTTGCATTAATTCTAGTGTTATAGTTAACTACATCACTAGATGGCTAGCCGCTTCTTGGAACTCTGGCAAGCGAATTTCACCGGCTTGAAAGCTTTTGCAGAAACCGACTACGCCAAAGGGGTTTCCGCAGTACCGACAAAGAAGGAAGAGAAAAGGAGAACACTGAATATGAAATCACGCATCGCACTTTCCGTTGTATTCGTTTTAATCGCCGCCACCGTGTTCGCGGCCGACGCCCCCGTCGCCCAGTCTGACGCGCAAAAATCCTTCACAACCATGAAAAGCCTGGCGGGAGAGTGGGAAGGCACCGTCACCGTCGCGGAAGTGCCGCAGATGTCGGGTGGCAAGATGCACGCCTCGCTGCGCGTCACCTCGCGTGGACACGTCCTGGTGCACGAGTTCCAGGAAGCAGGCACACCATTGGATTCGACAAAGTACGATCATCCGGTCACGATGCTCTACCTCGACGGAGACCAGCTCACGCTGATCCACTATTGCGACGCCGGGAACCGGCCGCGCATGACTGGCAAGATGTCGCCCGACGGCAAGACCGTCGAGTTCGAGTTAAAGGACATCAGCGGGAGCACGGAAGAGCATATGCACCATTCGGTGTTCACCATCGTCAACGCCAACCATCACACCGAGGATTGGACGTTCATGATGAACGACAAACCAATCCACGCGCACTTCGACCTGCACAGAACGAATTGAAGCGCGCGGTAACTCTGGTAAGGTCTAGGTGGAAAACCTCATGGATCGTGAGTGGAACGACAGTCAGCCGATTTACCGCCAGCTTCGCGACCGCGTCGTCGCGATGATACTCGACGGCGTGCTCAAGGAAGGCGATCCCCTGCCCTCCGTGCGCAATGTCGCGGCCGAATATCGGGTCAATCCACTCACGGTTCTGAAGGGCTATCAACAACTGGTCGACGAAGGGCTGGTCGAAAGCAGACGCGGCCTCGGCATGTTCATCAATGCCGGCGCACGCACTTTGTTGCTGCAGGGCGAACGGCAGAAGTTTCTTGGAGAAGAGTGGCCCCGCATCCACGCAACCATTCAGCGGCTCGGCCTGAAAGCGGAAGAACTCCTGAACGGGGCGAGCAGCCGGTCGTCTGCCGATGCCGCACCGTCGAGTTCCACCGAGCCGAATCCCCCCAGGGACAAGGAGAAACGCTGAAGCCATGACAGTCATAGAAGCACGCGGTCTTCGTAAGACCTTCGGCACAACCATCGCGCTCGACGGCGTCAATTTGCGTATCGAAGAGGGCCGGATCCTCGGACTCATCGGTCCCAACGGCGCAGGCAAAACCACCGCGCTCAACGCGATTCTCGGTCTCACCCCATATCAGGGAGAACTGAGGGTGCTCGGGCGCGACCCCTGGACCGAGCGCGATCAGCTCATGCGCGACGCCTGCTTCGTTGCCGATGTCGCCGTGCTGCCGCGTTGGATGCGGGTTTCGCAGGCACTCGACTACGTTGCCGGCGTCCATCCGCGATTCGATCGCACGAAGGCGGAAGCCCTCCTGGCAAAAACCACGATTAAGCACACCAGCAAGATCCGCCATTTGTCCAAGGGCATGGTGGCGCAACTGCATCTCGCTCTGGTGATGGCCATTGATGCCAGATTGCTGGTCCTGGATGAGCCGACGCTCGGGCTAGACATTCTGTTTCGCAAGCAGTTTTACGATTCCCTGCTCAATGATTACTTCGATCGCAGCCGAACCATCCTGGTGACCACCCATCAAGTGGAAGAGCTGCAGCACATTCTTACCGACTTGATGTTCATCGACCGCGGCCGGATCGTACTGAATTGCAGCATGGAAGAATGCGAATCGCGCTACTTGGAACTGACCGTCCATCCTGACCAAGTGGACGCGGCACGCGCCCTCAAACCCATCTATGAGCGCCAGGTGTTCGGGCGCAGCATTTTGCTCTTCGATCGCGGGCTCAATAAGAATATCGACCGCCAGCAACTCGCCGCCCTCGGCGACGTCCGCACCCCCAGCATCGCCGACTTGTTCGTAGCTGTGATCAGCAACCAATCCGCTGCGGCCCCAGCAACACAGAAAGAAGGAAACGCTCAATGAAAATGAATCCGAACCTCACTGCGTCCCTCCCTTCGCAACCACCCACGCCGGCCGCGCTTCTGGCCGCTCGATCGCTCTACTGGTCGATTCGCCGCGAAATCTGGGAGAACCGTTCCATCTACATCGCGCCACTCGCCGCCGCCACGCTTTTCTTACTTGGTTTCGCCGTCAACCTGCTCAGCCTGCGGCGTCACCTCGGTGCATCGCCGCTCGGCCCCGAGCAACAACACGATCTATTCACTTCACGCTTCGAACTCTCCGCCGCACTGATCATGGGGACAGGTCTCCTCGTAGGCGTCTTCTACTCCCTCGATGCCCTTTACGGCGAGCGTCGCGACCGCAGCATCCTCTTCTGGAAATCGCTACCGGTCTCCGATCTCATCACTGTGCTCTCCAAGCTCTGCATTCCTCTCTTTATTCTGCCGATCGTCAGCTTCGTTATCAGCCTCGCCACCCAATTCATCATGCTGATGTTGAGCAGCATTATCCTGATCGGCACTGGCGTAAACATCGCCGCGCCCTTCGCTGACTTGTCGTTCCTGCACGTTTCCTGTGTGCTGCTCTACCACTTTGTCACGGTTCATGGACTCTGGTATCTGCCTATCTATGGCTGGCTGTTAATGATTTCCGCCTGGGCGCCCCGCGCTCCATTTATATGGGCATTCGTTCCCCCATTCGTGGTTTGCATCGTGGAGAAGGTTTCACTCAATACTTCCTACTTCCTTACTCTGCTGCAAAACCGTCTGGCCGGATCAGGAGCCGCAATGGAAACTCACCACAACGAAGATTTCATGGCCACCCTCATTCCGCAGGATTTTTTCAGCACGCCCGGTCTGTGGACAGGCGTCGCCGTGGCCGCAATTTTTATTTTTGTAGCCGTGCGTCTGCGCCGTTACCGGGGACCGATTTAACTTCGCACTCTTCCGCGATTTGCCGGCAATCTTTCACTAGGAGCTTCCCATGCGATTACCCATCTTGATCTTTCACATCAGCGGCGGAATCCTTGCCATGCTCGCCGGAGCAGCCGCCATGTTCTTTCGCAAAGGCTCAGACCGTCATCGCTTCGCTGGAAACGTCTTTGTAATATCTATGCTCGGCATGGCTTCCGCCGCCTCCTATCTCGCCGTTATGAAGCACCAAACGGGAAACTTTTTTGGCGGCCTGCTCGCCATCTACATGGTGGGAACAGCGTGGTCGGCCGGCCGGCGCAACTTCGCAACTCCTGGGCTGCTCGATTGGACTGGCTTCCTCTTCGCCCTCGCCATCGGAATCCTCAGCATCCTCCACGGCGTCGCCAAAATCACCGGCCGCGCGCCCTTCGACGGAGCTCCCGGCGGCATGGACATCTTCATGGGTTCCATAATGCTGCTCGCCGCCGCCGGCGACCTTCGGATGTTCCTCCGCGGCATCACCGCCGCGGCACGCGTCTCCCGCCATCTCTGGCGCATGTGCTTTGGATGGTTTATCGCCACCGGCTCTTTCTTCCTGGGACAGCGACAAGTCTTCCCCGCTTGGCTACGCGGATCGAGCTTTCTCTTTATCCCGGCCCAGTTGCCGCTGATATTGCTGATTTTCTGGCTATTCCGAGTTCGCTTCGCGAATGCATATCAGGGAAAGTCAGTGCCGCGTGGAGGCGATGTTTTCTCCTTGCCCCGCCCTACACCTGAACCGCCGGCTGTTAGAATTTCTCTCTAATGATTTTTCGCAGCGACAATCGCGCTTCCGACCAGATTCGTCCCGTCAATATCGTTCCTGACTTCATCTCGACCGCGGAGGGCTCGGCGCTGATTGAGATGGGAAACACTCGCGTCATCTGCACGGCGTCGGTCGAGGAGACGGTACCTGCATTCTTGCGCAATTCCGGCAAGGGATGGATATCCGGCGAATATGGCATGCTGCCCCGTTCGACGATGACGCGCACCGCGCGCGAATCCGCCAAGGGAAAGCAAAGCGGCCGCACGCAGGAGATTCAGCGCCTCATCGGGCGCTCGCTGCGCGCGGTTGCCGACCTGAAGCGCATGGGCGAGCGCACCATCTGGATTGATTGCGACGTGATCCAGGCCGACGGAGGCACGCGAACCGCTTCGATCACCGGGGCATTCGTCGCGCTGGGCCTGGCTTTGCAACGCTTGGTCGATGCGGGAACCTTGACTGCGGCACCAATCAAGGATTTTGTTGCAGCGATCAGCGTAGGCATCGTGGACGGCGAAGTTCTTCTCGATCTCAACTACGAAGAGGACTCGCGCGCCGATGTGGACATGAACTTCGTGATGACCGCAGGCAACAAAATTGTCGAACTGCAAGCCACCGCGGAACATCAGGTGTTCGACGACGCTCAACTCGCCAAGATGATGTCGCTAGCACGGCAAGGCATCCAGTCGCTGATCGCCAAACAGCAAGCGCTGCTCGGAACGCTCGCTCTGCGCCAGTGAATTCAGAAGTGGCTGCGGGAAATGTGCCCGAGCGTATTAAGCGTCCGCCCGTTGTAAAATCAACGATTACTCTTTACCGAACTATCCCTATATATATATATGCCACCGGAAGACAAACCGATTACCGCCGCCCGCGAAGAGCGGTACGACGCGCAGCGCATCGAGCAGAAATGGGCTGAGCGCTGGCAAAGCGATCCGTCGCTGTATGCTGCCGAGCCCCACCCGACCAAGCCGAAGTATTACGTCCTAGAGATGCTTCCCTACCCTTCGGGCGCGCTGCACATGGGACACGTCCGCAACTACTCGATCGGTGATGCGCTCGCTCGCTACATGTGGATGAATGGCTACAACGTGCTTCATCCCATGGGCTGGGATTCGTTCGGCTTGCCGGCGGAAAATGCTGCCATCAAAAACAACACGCCGCCGAAGCAGTGGACGCTGTCGAACATCGCGGCCATGAAAGTTCAAATGACGCGCCTCGGCTTCGCTTACGACTGGTCGCGCGAGGTTACGACCTGCCTGCCCGACTATTACCGCTGGAATCAGTGGTTCTTTCTGAAGCTCTACGAAGCGGGGCTCGCCTATCGCAAGAAGAGCAAGGTGAACTGGTGTCCGCAATGCGCCACCGTGCTGGCGAACGAGCAGGTTGTCGCCGGGATGTGCTGGCGTCATGAAGACCAGCGCGTCGAGCAGCGCGAGTTGGAACAGTGGTTCTTGCGGATCACGAAGTACGCCGACGAGTTGCTGCGCGATCTCGATAAGCTGCAAGGCTGGCCGGAAAAAGTCCGCATCATGCAGCAGAACTGGATCGGTCGCAGCGAAGGCACGCTGGTGGATTTCGATCTCGGCGGAACAGTTGGGCCGGCGGGATCGACGATCACGGTTTTCACTACGCGCGTGGACACGATCTATGGCGCGACCTCGGTGCAGTTGGCGCCCGAGCATCCGATCGTGTGTGACATGATTGCCCGCAACGCGGATCTGCGCGTCAAGGTGGAGCAACTCGTGGCCGAGCAGCGCAAAGCGAAAGAAGCGGGCGACATCGGCGAGATCGAGAAGCACGGGGTATTCACCGGCCGCTACGCGAAGAATCCGTATAACGGCGAAGCGGTGCCGGTGTGGGTCGCGAACTACATCCTGATGGACTACGGCACCGGCGCAATCATGAGCGTGCCGGCGCACGATGAGCGGGATTACGAATTCGCCAAAAAGTACAAGCTGGAGATCCGGCTGGTGATTCTGCCGCAGTCCAACGAAGAAGAAACCGTGGTGGAACCGCCGCTGCCTTTTACGAGCATGGACGGGATGCTGGTGAACTCGGGCGAGTTCAGCCGACTGAGCTGCGCGGACGCAATTAAGAAGATGTCGGCGCGCGCGGAAGAAAAGGGATTTGGCAAAGCGACCGTCACCTTCCGAATAAAAGACTGGGGCATCTCGCGGCAGCGATATTGGGGCACGCCCATTCCGATGGTCTATTGCGAGAAGGACGGCGTGGTGCCGGTCGCGGAAAAAGATTTGCCCGTGATTTTGCCGGACAACGTGCCGATCACGCTTGCCGGCGGATCGCCGTTGCTGTATGTGCCGGAGTTCCTGAATACGACCTGCCCGAAATGTGGCGGCCCCGCGCGGCGCGAGACCGACACCATGGACACGTTTGTCGATTCGTCGTGGTATTTCTACCGCTACGCCGATGCGCACAATGACAAGGCGCCGTTCGACTCCGCAAAGATCGCGTACTGGTTTCCGATTGATCAGTACATTGGCGGCGTGGAGCACGCTATTCTCCACCTTATTTATTCGCGCTTCTGGACGAAGTTCATGCGCGACATGGGCCTGGTAAAAAACGATGAGCCGGTTACGCGCCTGTTCACGCAGGGGATGGTGATCAAAGACGGTGCGAAGATGTCAAAGAGTTTCGGCAATGTTGTATCGCCGGATGAGATGGTGGCGCGCTACGGAGCGGATGCGACAAGGCTGTACAGCTTGTTCGCGGCGCCGCCGGATCGCGACCTAGACTGGCAGGAATCGGGCATCGAAGGCATCCAGCGTTTTCTGGGGCGGGTGTATCGGTTCTATGTCGGAAGTGCGAATCCCGAGCATCCGGAATGGCGAAAGCCGGTGCCGGCAAATTTGGAGGGTCCGCCGCGAGAGATCCAGCGTAAGCTACATCGCACTATTAAGCGCATCACCGATGACTTCGACAGCCGATGGCATTTCAACACAAGCATTGCGGCCCTGATGGAATTGCTAAACGATATCAGCCGCTGGCAGGAGGCAGGCGAGCGGCAGAAAAAGCTTACTGGTGAAGTGAATCCCAAGGGAATGCCAGAGATCCCCGTGCCGCTGATTGCAGATATGCAACGGAGCATAGCCCTTCTGCTGGCGCCATTTGCGCCATACATCGCACGCGAATTGTGGGAGATGACTGGTGAGAAGAGCAATCTGCTCAAGGCTCCGTGGCCTGAGTACGACCCGGCCCTCATTGAGGAACAACAAGTGGAGCGTCCGATTCAAGTTGATGGGAAAGTGCGTAGCCGTCTTACCATAGCCGCGAATACACCTGAGTCGCTAATCGAAGAACTCATCCTTACGGATGAAAAGATTAAACGAGCGACCGCGGGGAAGCAGATTTTAGAGGTGAGGCACGCCAAGAATATTTCAAATGTCGTAACTGTAACGGCTGGAACTGTGTCATTGATCCCTGACAGCTCCCACCCGAAGAAGGATTAAATTGCCACCGTCGCGAGATCTCGCGCCATGGGGTACATTCATCTTTTCGTTTACAGGCGGGCCGTCGATCTGAGACACTCATCCGTGGAAACCCAATCCATCGTAGTCCTCGACTTTGGCGCGCAATATTCCCAACTAATCGCCCGCCGCATCCGCGAACAAAAGGTTTTTTCCGTCGTCCTGCCCTTCAACGCCAGCCTGGAAGAAATTCGCAGCTACTCTCCGGTGGGAATCATTCTGTCGGGCGGCCCGTCGTCGGTCTACGACAAAGACGCGCCGCTGGCCGACAAGAGTGTCTTCGATCTCGGCATTCCCGTGCTCGGCATCTGCTACGGATTGCAGTTCATGGTCTACGCGCTTGGCGGAAAGGTGCGTCCCGCTGCGAAACGCGAGTACGGCCACGCCAAAGTTGAGATCCAGCAATCCGACTCGCAACTTTTTCAGGGACTGCCCAATCTGCTAGCCGTCTGGATGTCGCACGGCGACGAGGCTGAAGAACTGCCTCCGGGTTTCCGGCTGACAGCGAAAACTCCCAATGCGGTCGCGGCCATCGAAAACGCTGCGAGAAAGATGTGGGCGGTGCAGTTTCATCCTGAAGTACACCACACGCCGCTCGGCGCTGACATCCTGCGCAACTTCGCGCTAAACATTTGTGGAGCGAAGCCTTCGTGGACGCCCCAGCATTTTATTGACGCGACCGTAACTCAGATAAGACAGCAGGTCGGCAGCGGGCGCGCCATCTGCGCGCTGTCGGGCGGCGTGGATTCTTCCGTCGCGGCGGTGCTGGTGGACAGGGCCATGAGCGATGCATCTGGGAAATCGCGCCTGACTTGCGTTTTCGTCAATAATGGCGTCCTACGCAAGAACGAGTTTGAGAAAGTTCAGAAAAATCTGCGTGACAATCTTGGACTCCACCTCGTTGCAGTCGATGCCACCGATCGCTTCATGCAGAAACTGGCCGGGGTCATCGATCCGGAGAAGAAGCGCAAGATCATCGGCAACGAGTTCATCGAGGTCTTCGACGACGAAGCGAAGCGCATCCTTAAACAAGAGGGCGAGGTCGAATGGCTGGTGCAGGGGACGCTCTATCCCGATGTGATCGAATCCCGCTCCGTGCGCGGCCCATCGCAGGTCATCAAATCGCATCACAACGTCGGCGGATTGCCCGACAAGATGAAGCTCAAGTTGATCGAGCCGCTGAAAGACTTATTCAAAGATGAAGTTCGCCGCATTGGCCGCGACCTCGGCATGCCCGAAGACATTTTGCAGCGCCAGCCTTTTCCTGGTCCAGGACTGGCGGTTCGCATCTTGGGAGAAGTAACAAAAGAACGCGCCGACCTTCTCCGCGAGTGCGATGACATCGTAGTTGGGGAAATCAAAAAAGCCGGACTGTATCAGAAAATCTGGCAGTCGTTCGCTGTGCTTTTGCCGGTGATGTCGGTCGGCGTAATGGGCGACCAGCGAACTTACGCTTACACCTGCGCCGTCCGGGCCGTGCATTCGGAAGACGGCATGACCGCGGATTGGGTTCCGCTGCCTTATGAAGTGCTTAAGACTATTTCCAACCGGATCGTGAATGAGGTGCGCGGCGTGAACCGGGTGGTTTATGACATTACTTCGAAGCCGCCAGGGACGATTGAGTGGGAGTGACACTGCAGGTCCCAGGTCGCAGGATTCAGGTCGCAGGAACAACTACTGAGCACCTTTTTTTATAAATTGTCATCCCGAGCGGAGCGAGGGATCTGCATATTGCCGAAACTGCAGATCCCTCGCTCCGCTCGGGATGACAAAATCTGAAGGCTTCTAGCGTCCACTCTTGCGATTGAAGATTCTGCGCCAGACGAACTACCATATCAATATGCCCGTCGACACTGAAGCTCAAACATCCTCCTACACCAGCATTCGCGCCCCGCGCGGCACCACGCTTTCCTGCAAAGGATGGCACCAGGAAGCCGCCATGCGCATGCTCATGAACAATCTGGATGAGGACGTCGCCGAGCGCCCCCAGGATCTGGTCGTTTATGGCGGCACCGGAAAAGCGGCGCGCAATTGGGATTGCTATCACGCCATCGTCAGCTCGCTGAAGAATCTCGATAACGACGAGACGTTGCTCGTGCAGTCGGGCAAGCCAGTAGGCGTCTTCAAAACTCATGAATACGCGCCGCGCGTGCTCATCGCAAACTCGAATCTGGTAGGCCACTTTTCCAACTGGGAGAAATTCAACGAACTCGAGCGCGCCGGACTGATGATGTACGGCCAGATGACGGCCGGTTCGTGGATCTACATCGGCTCGCAGGGGATCGTGCAAGGCACCTACGAAACCTTCAACGCGGCAGGCGACAAGCATTTTGGAGGTGATCTCAGCGGGAAGCTGATCGTCTCCGGCGGCATGGGCGGCATGGGTGGCGCGCAGCCGCTCGCCGCAACCATGACGGGCGCGGCGTTTCTTGGGATTGAAGTCGATCCCGAGCGCATCAAGAAGCGCCTCAAGACTGGCTACTGCGACTTCCTCGTCAACACGCTTGATGAGGCGCTGCGCATTCTGAAAAATGCCGTCCGCAAAAAGGAAAATGTTTCGGTCGGGCTGGTGGGCAATTGCGCGGACATCATTCCGGAACTTGCCGAACGCGGAGTAGTGCCGGACATTCTCACCGATCAGACTTCGGCACACGATCCGCTGAACGGATATGTTCCCAACGGCATGAGGTTCGAAGCAGCGCTGGAACTGCGCAAACGCGACCCGCAGTCGTATCAGGAGCGGTCGCTAGACGCCATGGCGAAGCACGTCGAAGGCATGCTGCGGCTGCAGAAGATGGGTTCGGTCACTTTCGACTACGGCAACAATATTCGGACATTCGCGTTCCAGCGAGGCGTGAAGAACGCTTACGATTTTCCGGGATTCGTGCCGGAGTATATTCGTCCGCTCTTTTGCGAAGGGCGCGGGCCGTTCCGTTGGGCAGCGCTTTCGGGCGAAGCATCGGACATCGCCGTCACTGACGATCTCGTGCTCGAACTTTTTCCCGAGAATCACAGCCTGCGCCGCTGGATTGAACTCGCCCGCAAGCGCATCAAGTTTCAAGGACTGCCAGCGCGCATCTGCTGGCTAGGCTACGGGGAACGCGCGAAGTTCGGGCTCGCGATTAACCAGCTGGTGAAAAAAGGCACGATCAAGGCTCCCATCGTAATTGGACGCGATCACCTCGATTGCGGTTCGGTGGCTTCTCCGTTCCGCGAAACCGAAAGCATGAAAGATGGCTCGGACGCTGTGGCCGACTGGCCGCTGCTGAATGCGCTGGTGAACACCGCAGCAGGCGCGTCGTGGGTTTCGATCCACAACGGCGGCGGCGTGGGTATAGGCTACTCGCTGCATGCAGGACAGGTGACGGTCGCCGACGGCACCGACATGATGGCCAAGCGCATCGAGCGCGTGCTGACGACCGATCCAGGCATGGGCGTAATTCGCCACGTGGACGCGGGATACGACGAGGCGAAGGAGTTCGCGCAAAAAACGGGCGTGAAGGTGCCCATGGTGAAGTAACTAGTCGTCGGTTTGTGTGGGGGACGGTTCGTGTGGGGACGGGCGCCCTCGTGAGCCTGCCCTGAGCGTAGTCGAAGGGTCCAAGCCGAGCGGAGCTCGCCAGCGTCCAGACTTTGGATTTCTTCTCGATATTACAACTCCTATATAGGGTTAATGCAGTATGGTAATTGCGTGAAAGCCAAGCCATTGCTGTTGCTAAACATCACTCAGATTCTAACTCTAACGTTGCGGTCATCAGCAGACGGCCCTCGACGCGGCGCTTCCCTTTCCGAACTCGGCATCATTCAAGACGCCGCCGTGCTCTGCCTCGCCGGCAAGATCGTCTCGGTTGGCACCACCAAAGAGGCTCTTCGCGATCCGTGGCTCAAGAAGAATCGGAAGAAGGTTACCGAGATTGATTGTGGCGGACGCGTGGTGCTTCCCGGCTTCGTCGATTCGCACACGCACCCGGCATTCATGCATCCGCGGCTCGTGGATTTTGAGAAACGGATTTCTGGCGCGAACTACGAAGAGATCGCCGAGGCTGGCGGAGGAATTCGCTCCAGTATTGACGGCGTGCGGAAGGCCACCAAAACCGCGCTGACGCAGAAGGTGTCCGCGGTGCTGGCGGATTTGGCCGCTCACGGAACCACGACCGTCGAGGCCAAATCCGGCTACGGTCTCAACCTGGAATCTGAACTGAAGTCACTCGAAGCCATCCACGCGGCGGCACACGAGTGGCCGGGAACCGTGGTTCCCACTTTTCTGGGCGCGCACGCGGTCCCACCCGAGTATCGCGGGCGTTCCCAGGAATATGTTGACCTGGTCTGCACCGAAATGATCCCGGCAATCGCAAAGCGCAAACTAGCTCAGTTCGTGGACGTGTTCTGCGATCGTGGAGCCTTCAGCGCCGCGGAAGCAGCGCAGATTTTCACGGCCGCGGAAAGACACGGCCTCGCCGTCCGCGCACATATGGGTCAACTCAGTGAAACGCGACTCGGTCCGCTCCTTCGCTATCAGCCCGCATCCCTCGACCACATGGACCACATAAACGATGCCGATCTGCCAGCCCTCGCCCGGAGTGATACCGTCGTAACTTTCGTCCCCGGGGCAAATTACTTTCTCGGCCTGTCGAAGTATCCGGACGCGCGCCGGTTCATTGAATCGGGTGTAGCAGTCGCGCTCGCCACAGACTACAACCCAGGCTCTTCTCCAATGCTCAGTATGCCGATGGCGATGTCGCTGGCCTGCACGCACATGAAGATGTCACCCGCGGAAGCGATCGCAGCAGCGACGATCAACGGCGCATGGGCGCTTCGTCTCGCGGACCGCAAGGGCAGCATTGAAGCGGGCAAAGACGCCGACCTTGCCGTGTTTGAGGCGAGTGACTATCGCGAGATCCCTTACTGGTATGGCACAAATCGCTGCGCGCTGACGATCATGAATAGCGTCCCGAGCGGCCGTCTCCTTTCGTAAAAGAACGGCGGGAGAATGCGCGAGAAATAATGTCGAGAGAGAAAACGCCGTGCAAAGATGGTTCGCTATCATTTTGAGGGAACGGCACGCCTTGCTATAATTCGAAGGTTCCGCACGGTCCCAGCGCATCGGCTGTTTTGCTTCGCGGTATCCCGCCCTGTGAGAGCGCCCAGTGCACGGCCAAATCGGCCGGCAGTCGTTGTTCGACGGACATGTGCAGACGAGTGAAGGAAGTGGCCAGGTAGCTCAGGTGGTAGAGCGCAGCCCTGAAAAGGCTGGCGTCGGCGGTTCAACTCCGTCCCTGGCCACCATGTTTCAAAGAACTTTTTCGGAATCCTTCGATTTGAGCTAGCCCACAATATACCCACAAAACGAGGGTTTGCGCTAAACAACGAAGCTCGTTGCCGATTTCTTCTCCGGCCATGAGCCCTTCAACAGTTCGGCGAGGAAAATCTCCTGCGCCTCCAGCTTGGCCGAAGTAATGGCTTGGCGTGGATGTCCAGGGCCGTCTTGATGCTGGAATGGCGGAGTAGTTCTTGCACCAGCTTCGGATCGTAGTTGTTCGCCACCAGGACCGACGCTAGCGCCCGTCGGAAGGTGTGGACCCAAATGCTCGGGGCGGCGCTACAATACCGATTTTGACGGCTGCAGGCCGAAGATGATCGGACAAAAGTGGCCAACCACCGCGTTGTAATCCCGCGCAACAAAAGGTACGAACCTTGTGTCGGGTCGTATAATCCACCCGCAAAGCCAAAGGGTTGAAAGCCGAGATTGGAGTCGCTGACCACGTTGCCGAACTCGTCGTAGTCAATCTGTTCCGCGACTGCGCCGCTCGAGGTGTTGACCACCAAGCGAAGGCTGCCCAGGTGATCGGAGAAAATGCAGACCCCTGCCCTCGCCCTGAATGCTTTGGAAGCGACCGCACCCATCGAGTTGGCGCAAATTACGTTCGTCAGCAATATTTCAGCTGCGGGGATGCGACCCAAAGTTAGGATGTCAGCCCTTTTTATTGCGAACGTGCATGATGGTTCGGGGGAAACCAAGTCCAGCCTGGGGGTGCGCGGTTCACAAGTTCGCTAATTGGTTAGCGCGCCAAACATTTCACTTTCTAAGATTACATGTGCTAGGTGAGATAGCTTGATCTGCTGCCCGGGATTTAGTCGAACGAACTCTTCCGTTGTAACTCATTTTTTAGACTTGACAAAAAGCCTTTTAGTTAATAATGTATGCGCCACTCGATCTATGTTTTTTTCGGGTGTACTCTGCGGTAAGGAGCGGCCGGGGCCAAGAAGATCTTATCCTCGCATGGGCAAGTTCGCATTCGTCTTGGGGAGGGCGATATGCTGGCACGGCTGTTGTTCGCTTCTTTAGACCTATCCGGAACAAATTACTTAGTAAACTTCCCTCAGGTCGGTCGTTGTTCCCAGAACAACACCGGTTAGAGGTCAACCATCCTCCTCCACTTGGTTTTGAAAGGTCGCCTGGATGAAACGCAGTTCATTCACTCGAAGAAGTTTTCTTTCCCGAACACTAGTGGCATTGCCAATGGTGCGGAGTCTTAGTGCCCTTACGCCTGAAATAACCAAAGACTCCAGAGCCCGGGCTGCATTCGAGTTGCGAAAACAGGCGGCGCTTGCCCAAAGCGAGCGGCCGATCGCTGCGATGATCGCGAACGGCGACGAGAACTCTCTTCCAAATCGAATCTCGTGCTTCGTGAAAGGATTGTCGCAGAACCAATTTGGCGAGGTTAACCCGGCGGCTTACAACGCGCTTCTGGCTGCCATCAAGTCAGGCAAGCATTCCGATTTCGAGCGTATCCCGCGAGGCGGCGGCCGCAAATTAAACAATCCGCAATCCGCATTTACGTTCCACCTGGAAGGTGGCGACCCGCATACCTACTCAGTTCCGGCAGCTCCATCGATTGCGTCGCCAGCGGCCTCATTCGAGACTTCAGAGCTCTATTGGCAGGCGCTTTGCCGGGACGTTCCGTTTTTGGGATACGAGACGTCTCCTATCGTCGGTCAAGCAGCGAAGCACTTGGCTACGACTCCATCCAATATCTTCCGTGGTCCAAAGAAAAGCGACTTAGCCGGGCCCTATGTCTCGCAATTCCTGCTCAAGCCAATTCCATACGGAAGCGCCAAGATCGATCAGCGGTACAGCGCACCCATTCCCGAGACCGAGTTTATGACCACGCTGAGCGAGTGGTCCCAGATCCAGGTTGGCTTGCCACCTTGGCGCCAGGCATCGTATGACCCGGTGCCGCGGTACATCCGAAACGGCCGCGATCTGGCGGAGTACGTGCACTACGACTTTCCCTATCAGGCCTATCTGAACGCCGCCTTGATTCTAATCAACAGCGGCCCAAAGTCGATTCTCAACTGCAATCAATTCAAGAGCCCAAACAACCCCTATCGCTATTCAACGGTAGAAGAGGGTTTTGTTACGTTTGGCCAAGCGGAAGCGACCGATTGGCTAGGTCGAGTCACGACCGCGGCTCTGAAAGCGACTTATTGCCAAAAGTGGATGGTGCACCGCCGGCTGCGTCCGGAGGAGTTGGGTGGTCTCATCCATCAAACCCGAGCTGGCATCCGAAAGTACCCGATTCATTCGACACTTCTTGAGTCCGAGGCGGTGGATGCCGTCTTCACCCGCACCGGCTCCTACCTTCTGCCGCAAGCTTATCCGGAAGGATGTCCGTTGCATCCTTCATATCCTGCCGGCCACGCCGCAATCGCCGGAGCCTGCTCTGTGGTGCTCAAAGCGTGCTTTGATGGCTCCATGCTGCTGCCCGCTTGCGTGGAACCGAGCGCGGATGGCATGACACTAGTGGCACGCCCCGATTACTCCCCCACCGTGGGAGACGAAATCGACAAGCTCGCGTTCAACATTGGCATGGGTAGAGATTGGGCGGGCATCCACTACCGGTCGGATTGCGTTGCGGGCCTCCGGCTTGGAGAAGATGTTGGCATCTCAATTCTCCAAGACATGGCCCCTACCTACACCGAGGATTTCAAAGGGTTTTCTTTTAGGCGATACGACGGCACAGAGATCAGGATCACGCCCAAGGGTGAAGTTATTCAGGGATGAGTGGGAAGAGTACGAGTATTGGTCCCACTAAATACGATAACCGCGGCCGCTGCCCAGAGCAGCGACGATTCGTCTGGTTGGTGAGGGCAATAGCATGATGATTAATGAAGCTAAGCGAGTTCTGGCGTTCGTACTATCATATGCGATCGTTTTAGCCCAGACCGCTCCTCTGGAAGCGCAGTCTCGGAATGTCCTCCCTGACTCGGCAACCACTTCGACGGAGGCCCCTGCTAGCACTACATCCAATGCGGGCGATGAGAATAACGCGGCAGTCGCTGACTCCGCACAAACTGACGCTCCCCAGGCGCTAACCGCTACGACTACCAAGGTAACCACATCTGGCTCACCTTCCTTCGTCGGGCAAGCGGTTACGTTCACTGCAACGGTTGCGTCAACTGGCGGCGCGATTCCCGATGGCGAAACTGTGACCTTTTACGATGGCACCACGGCGATCGGCACGGGCCCCACGGCCTCCGGTGTGGCGACGTTTACTACTTCCTCGCTGGTGGCGAAGAAGCACACCATCAAAGCGACCTACGCCGGAGATACCAAGTTTGCAACAAGTTCCGGCACCGTCACGCAGGTTGTGAATAAGTACCCAACGACGACGAAGCTTGTCTCCAGCTTGAATCCCGCAGATTTTGGGCAGGCTGTGAAGTACACGGCGACCGTCACTTCCACCGGGCCGAACACTCCGACCGGGAGTGTTAACTTTGGAGTTGGAACGGTGGTCTTGAGTGGGGGTTCAGCCACACTCACTAAGACGCTCGCTCCCGGGACGCACGCCATCACAGCCAAATACTTAGGGGACAGCAACTCCGCGCCAAGCGCATCTTCGGTTTTGAGCGAGGTGGTGGAAGCGGCTTTGTTCGCCGAGCCAGGTGGGCCGTATAGCGGGACTACCGCCCAGACGATCACATTCAATGGAACGGCTTCCGACGCCCCGAAGGGTCAGACGATCACCTCCTACGCGTGGAATTTTGGCGACAGTTCGACGGGGACCGGCGCGACGCCGACACATGCGTACGCCAACGCGGGAACCTTCACGGTTTCCTTGACCGTCAAGGACACTAAAGGTCTCACGGCCACGAATTCGACCACGGCGACGATCACCTCGTCGGGTCCTCCTCCCACGATTACTGGCTTCTCTCCTGGGACCGGGCCCGAAGGGACGCCAGTAGGGCTTTCCGGGACTAATTTCACGGGGAGTGGCAGTGCTACTCCAGTGGTAACGCTGGCACATCAGGGCGGGGGAAGCATCGCGGCGCCGGTTTCGAACTTCACGGCAACCAGCATCAATTTCGTGATTCCTTCCGGCGCGGCCACCGGCGACATTACGGTCACGGTCGGATCGCAAAGCGCAACGTCAACGACTGCGCTGACGATTACAACACCGTCGAACTTCACGGTCGGTGTGGCGCCCGCATCGGGTAGCGTGATTCAAGGGCAGTCCACGACATTCTCCGTCACACTCAACAGTTCGAACAACTTCACCGGATTATCCGCTCTAAGCGTGACTGGTTTACCCGGTGGCGTGACGGCCGCCTTTAACCCAGCCTCCATTTCAGTAAATCAAACCTCGATAATGACTGTCTCGGCTCCGACGAACCAGGGCACAGGCACATCATCGCTTAACGTGACTGCTTCGGCCACGATTAGCGGCCAGTTGGTTAGTCAGTCCGCCACTGTATCGCTGCAAGTCAACGGGATCAGCACCACTTTCCTTGGACGCACGGTGGTGGACGACCCGACACAAACTCCGATTGGTGGCGTGTTGGTTACGTTCTTGGGGAAGGACGACAAGGGCAATACGAATGGATGCTCGGGGGCGGCGTATCAGACGAGGTCCGATGCGAGTGGCAACTTTGTGATAACGAATCTCCCGACAGCTTGTACTGGGCCCCAACTTATCGCATACAACGGGTTGACGGCCACTTCTCCAGCGGGTAAATTTGCCGGCGTAAATCTGTCTTACACCATTGTTGCGAACCAAGTGACGACCTCACCGGTTCTCATCCACCTGCCGCGGATTGACAATGCGGAGATTAACTACATCACGCAGAACGCAAATGTGGATCAGGTTTTCACTTTTCAAACGGACCCGCGGATTGTGGTCACTGTCTATGCCGGAACTACGTTCACCCTGGACAGCGGAGAACAGCCCAATCCCTTCCCCCTGGTTGCCGTTGAGGTGCCAGTCGACCGGTTGCCGGACAACATGCCGAGCAACGGCATGGTTATGCCATTCATTGTCGCCTTCCAGCCGGCGAATGCGACGGCGAGCCAGCCCGTCGCCGTGGATTTCCCTAACCTGTTGAATATTCCACCGGGCGGCGCGGCAACGCTGATGACGCTCGATCCGACCCACGGCTATATGGTCTCTTACGGTACTGGCTCCGTCTCAGCCGATGCCTCCAGAATCGTCCCGGATCCCGACCCGAACTTTCCAGGTCATCTTTATGGATTGGTCCACTTTGATTGGCATGGGCCCATCGGTCCGCCTCCGCCGCCAAATGGACCTGGGCCTTGTCCCACTTGCTGCAGTGGCGGGGATGGCGGAGGTGGTGACGGTGGGGGTGGGGGTGGGCCGGAGGGTGGAGATCCGGTCGACCTCTCATCAGGGCTTCAAGTTATGAGAGCAACCGATATCACCCTGGGCGGAGAGCGGGGATCAATATCGATCAACCGCGTGTTCCGCTCGATGGACACTAATGCTGGACCTTTTGGAATCGGAACCAACAACAATTACAGTCACCTCTTGAATGTCGCAAATTTCTTCAGAGGCACCTGCAAGTGCATAACTCTGGTGATGCCGGATGGAAACCAATTCCTGTTTACGCAAACCGGTACCAGTACGTTCACGAACGCCACTGTGCCTTCGCTGATTGGCAGCCAGATTACGATTCCGTCCAGCGGCACGTACAATCTGCGATGGAAGGACGGCAGAGTCTATCAGTTCACGTCCATAGGCGGGCCGTTGCTTGCTTACCTCACTTCGACTGCGGACCGGAACGGCAATACAACCACGCTAGTTCGAGGCAACAGTTCCCAACCATCGCAGATCACGCAGATCGTGGACCCGGTTGGACGAGCGCTCACGCTGACGTATGACGCTTCCAATCGCATTACCCAGATTAGCGACCCGATCGGTCGAACGGTTCAATATACCTACAACAGCCAAGGGACGCTGGCAACGGTAACGAACGCGGCGGGAGGAGTAACGACCTACGCCTATGACACTTCGAATAACTTACTCAAGACCACCGATACGCGCGGTGTGGTCATCATGCAGAACACCTACGACAGCAACGGGCGAGTGATTCAGCAGGTGCAGGCTGACGGCGGAGTGCTCAATTTTGCGTACACTTTGTTGAACTCGCTGGTTCCCACCAGTCCGGTTTTACAGACGGTGGTTACGGATGCTCTGGGGAATCAAACGACCTACCGCTTCGACCCCACCCAGAACTTGTTGAATGTAACCGATCCGACCGGGCAGGTACGGGTATTCACGCACAGCCTGCAGCAGAACAACCTGGTCACGTCGATTACGGGTGGCGGGGCTTGTCCCATTTGCGGGGATCCGGATTCTGGGGATCTAACGTTCACTTACGACGCAAGTGGCAATCTGTTAACACGAACTGACAGCCTTGGCAACACGACGACGTTCACTTATGACCCGGTGTTTTCGCAAGTTACGTCGATTACTGACCCTCTGGGAAACGTCACCAAGTACACGTACGATGCAAGCGGAAATAAGGCTTCAGCCACGGATCCCGATGGAAATACGACCACGTATGGGTACAACACTTTTGGCCAGCTCATCCAGTCAACGAATTCGCTGGGCGGAAAGACTATTCATTCTTACGATAGCTTCGGAAACGAGGCGACAAATACCAATGCGATCGGCAGCACGATGACCTATACTTATGATGCCGTTTCGCGTCTGATCCAAGGCACCGACCCCCTGGGTAGAACAACCACACTTACCTATGACCCGCTGGACCGGTTGGTCTTGCGAAAGGATCCGTTAGGCCACGCCGTCACGGCTACCTATGACGCGGTTGGGGATTTGCTCTCACTGAAAGATGAATCCGGAAACACTACCACGTATACCTTTGACGCAATGCGCCGGTTGCTTACCAGGACCGACCCTCGTGGCAAAACGGATGGGAATACGTACGATTTGAACGGCAACGTAGTTAAGTTTGTCGATCGCGGCGGACAGGCCAGTACTTTCAGCTTTGATGGATTGAACCGCCTGAGCAGTGAGAGTTATCAGGATGGCAGCAAAGTAACGTGGTCTTATGATGCGCGAGGACGTGCCATTGAGGTCGTGGACTCCGTTGGGGGTACGTTTGATTTCGCTTACGATGCCGACGGACGCGTAAGTAGCTCGTCGACTCCGCTCGGCACCATTCAATATTCTTACGATGCCGCGGGTGGGGTCGCCTCAAGTCAGGTAGCTGGCCAGTCGGCGGTGACATACACCTACGATGCGGCGCGCAATTTACTCAATGCGTCACAACCTAGTGCATCTGCAACTCTCGCCTATGACGCACGAAACCGTCTCGTCGGTATCACGCGCCCGAACGGCGTGTCCTCGCAAATTACGTACGACGGGGTAGGGGACCCACTCTCCATTTCACATTCAGGCGGACAAGGAATCCAGTTGCCTCTCTCCTATACCTACGATGCGGCAAGCAACCGGTCCACTTATGCCACGAATTTCGCACAGCCGACAGCCGTCGCCAATACATTCGACGCCGACAATCGCCTCGTCAAAAGCGGTACGACTTCCTATGCTTACGATGACGATGGCGCCCTGATTTCCTCGACCGACAGTACTGGCACCACAACTTATAGTTGGGATGCGAGGCATCGACTTGCTTCGATCTCGGCTCCCAGCGGTCAGAAGACTACATTTCTATATGACTTCGAGGGAAACCTCATTCAGCAGACTGACGCCGGCCCGAAGCTGAATCTGACGCAGAGCTTCGTCCTTGACAATCTCACAAACGTGGCTTACATCGCCAGGAGCAATGGTGACAATGTTTCGGTCGTCGCAGGCAGGGCGATCGATCAGGATCTTGCAGTCATCCACGCCAACGGGCAGGTGGAATATAAGCTTGCAGACGCCAGCAACACCACGCAGGCCACGGTGGACCAAAATGGAAAAGTTGCTTCGTCCTTTTCGTACGAACCGTTTGGGCAGACCACGACAACGAGCACATATCCATTTCAATATACGGGGAGGATGCCGGTTAACTCAGGTCTGTATTACTACCGGGCACGGTATTATTGCCCCACGGTTGGCCGGTTTATCAGCGAAGACCCGTTAGGCCAAGCTGGAGGTACGCTCCAGTACAAATATGCCAACAATAATCCGGTTAACCGAGCGGATCCAACGGGGCTTGACACTCCCTGTGCTCACTGCACGGAAGTAGCCATTGCAGTTTCCGCGGTAAGCTGCACCGCTATTGCATTGGGTGTGGGTCTCTACGCCACGGGCGGCTTGTTTACCTTGGCCATTATCACGGGCGCAGCCCCTACGATTACCGGTCTGATATGTACTCCGATCGCGGCGATAATCTCCGTGCACGAATGTGATGGAGCTTGCAGCCCAGATCCCAAGCCAGCGCCGGCGATGTGCCCGGTTCCTCCTCACCATCCTAACGGCGGTCCGTGTCCTAGTTGCCACGGCGGCGGGATGGGGGGTACGGGGTTGCACTAGCTGAATGGCGAATGGCTATCACATGGCCGGACGCAAAAATTACGCTCAGACTGCAGCGCCAGCAACGGTTGGTAGCGAGGTGTATGTGCACATGGGTCTTCTTGACTCAATTGTAGATCAGTGTTTTAGAGATGAAAAAGTCGGCCGAGTGGTGATTTTCGCGGGGGGTCCTCGCGATCGGGGCTATGTTGTGCAGTCCGAGTCAGAGGAACTGAGAATCAGATCGTTTTTGAAGATGTTTTATTTTTCTCAGCTGTCAATTGTTGTACTTGGGGTGTCGCTGGCAGCCGCATGGTCATTGGGCAGACTAACCAGAGATCTTGCTAGTTCGGAAATAATATTTCTGGTTATTTATGGCGTGGCCGTTGTAATCCCCTACTTGTTGCTTTGGAGAATTTACAAAAAGGCACTGCTCGGTGTTGTATCGGTCCAAAATGAGGTATTGGTGCCGAGGAAGAATACGCAGCGACAAGTATGGATTATTACTGCAAGTTTGGGAGGCGTGTTGCTAATTGCCATAATACTTATAGGGCTCATGATCTACCTAAATCGGGTCAAATAACTGGGTTGAATCTGTTAATTGTGATTCAGATAGCAGGACGAGGTAATTATGCTGAGACTGCGCCGGGAGTTCTTGACGGTTCTAGCAACTGTAGTGCTGGTCGTAGCGCTCCCCATCGGTCTGCGCGGCCAAAGCGTCGAGACCTTGCAAGCCTCCTATGATGACAACGACCAACTGATAAAGGTCATCGATCCCAGTGGCAACGAAACAACGTACACATACGACGCCATTGGGAACATGCTTTCCATCACAACTTCCTCGGTTGGCAGCGGCTCCACGCTCGCCATCTTCAACTTCACGCCTCAACAAGGTGGCATTGGCACGACCGTCACGATCCAGGGACAGAATTTCAGCGCGACCCCAACCGCCGATACAGTTAAATTTAGCGGCACTGCAGCGACTGTCACTGCGGCCACGACCAGCAGCCTGACTGTCACCGTTCCCTCCGGCGCGACCACCGGGCCGATCTCGGTGACTGTAGGTTCGTCTACGGCCACCACCACGACAAATTTCACGGTGCTTCAGAATCCGGTGATCACGTCCATCAGCCCCACCTCCGCGCTTCAGGGCGGTACTGTCACTACTTTTCAGGTTACAGGCCTCAATCTCACTGGATCCACGTTTTCCTTCGTTCCTGCATTCGTACCTCCCGCCATTGCCGCGTCCAATGTCAACATTAGTTCAGACGGAACATCGGCGACAATGACCCTGACCGTCGCCTCGACTGCGGTTGGATCATTCGCTCTCGTGGCCACGACAACCGCTGGGAGTTCGAGCTCGATCTCTGGCTCGAACAATACCCTTACCGTGCTTTCCACCAACCCTTCGGCCGATGCGGATGGCGACGGCTTGACCAATCTTTATGAAGAGGCCATCAGTTCGAATCCCCTAAATCCCTCTACGGCTGGCGACACCATCCCGGATGGCTGGGCGCTCTTTTTTGGCCTGAATCCTTCGGACCCTTCGGGCGGCAGCAAAACCGCCCCGGACGGTCTTACCTATCTGCAAGCCTACCAGCGCGGCCTGAACCCGCTTGTTCCTACCCTGGTACCACCGACCGTCTCGAATGTCTTCCCAGCCGACGGCAAAACAAATTATCCGACCAACGGCGTGGTCGTCGTGCGCTTTAGCGAACCGTTGCAGAAGCCCGTCACCCTACCGGCCGTGCAGAATGCTATCAATGCCGGGTTGCCTCAAGGATCGAACTTCTCGAACACGGATGCGCAATTTGCTGCTCAGGTCTTGCAAGCTTACTTGCTCCGGACTTGCTGCGGCGGTACCGCCGCCGTTCCGGGTACCATCCAACTGTTCCAAGGAAGCCTGGCCATTGGCGGTACGGTCATACTATCGAATGACGGCTTGTCGCTCGTTTTTGCTCCGACTCAAGCCCTTTCTTCATCGACCACCTATACCGTGATTGCTCAGGGCGTGCGGGGCGCGTCTGGCATCCAGATGACGCAAGTGTTCCAGAGCACGTTCACGACGGGCTTAACGAGCAACTCGGGCACAGGGAGCGCTACGCTCACCAGTCCTCCGAGCGGTGCCACGAATGTCCCCACAAATGCAGCTTTCATGGTGCAGTTCAGTAAGCAAGTCGACCCCGCCACAGTAACGCCTCAGACGTTCTACCTTACCGATTCGGTGAGCGGGAAAACGGCACAGGGCATGTTGCAAGTGGATCCCTCCGGCTTCACGGCGTCATTCGTGCCCTCGACGCCATATAACGCGGGCCGCTACTACTACGTGCAACTCACCTCGGGCATCCTTGACGTCACGCAGAATCCTATCTCAGGTGCGTTTTACACCTTCACAACTGGATTCGGCCCGCAAACACAGGGCCCGCAGCTGCTCGGCGTAAGTCCGGACAACAATGCGACCGGGGCGCCTACAAATTCGTTAGTGGTGGCTCAATTCAACGAGCCGATCAGTGTGATTAGTGCAACGAGCGGTCTGCAACTGCAACAAGGTAGCACTCCAATCCCCGGAGCGATCGCACTATCCAACGGAAACACCCTGTTAACCTTTACTCCCGTGGCTGCTCTCCAGCCATCCACGGTCTACACCATCGCCGTCACCGACCAGATTACCGACGTGGCTGAGAATGCGCTTACGAATCCCGGGAGTTTCACATTCACGACGGGTTTAACCACCGACACGACCACTCCGACCGTGACGCTCGTTGATCCGCCGAGCAATGCGTCTGGAGTTGGTTTGAACGTGACGCCGCGCCTGACGTTCAACGAGCCGATCAACGAGTTGACCATACACGGGTCGGTAGTCCTATATTACGAGGCCTACCTGCCCGTTCCCGTAACCACGACGGTTTCGGCTGACCATCTAACGGCCACGGTGACGCCCAGTGCGCCACTTCTGCCGAGTACCTACTACTACCTGTACATCTGCGGCTACACCAACGTTGCCGGCAAGCAAGGCAGTTGCTTCGCGTCGACCTTCTACACCGGAAACAGTGTCGTCAACACTCCCCTCACGGTGGTCACG
>Ga0210407_10000950_pt1 | contig 29071 bp, 33 predicted proteins | sample IncBWC27MmetaG_FD_150860 | JGI IMG/M metagenome (GOLD analysis project Ga0210407, IMG submission 150860) | Forest soil microbial communities from Barre Woods Harvard Forest LTER site, Petersham, Massachusetts, United States - Inc-BW-C-27-M | ecosystem: Environmental > Terrestrial > Soil >...
AGCCGAGCAGAAGGCCGGCGTTCGGAATGGGAAACCCGACTTTTCGTTGAGGAACCAATGCTGTCGACGGGGTTGCACTTCGCGTCGGAATCCACCGACGCCCGTCTCTCGACGGGCTATAGGAGAGGGGAATCCGCTTCCGACCCAATGCAAAGAGCGCGGCAGCGCCAAGGTAGGCGGGCGCTTACGCCCCCGCCCCAGTTTTGCGGGAGGCCCGGCAGGTCAGGAAGCCAAAGCTCGCAACGCCGGCCAGCATCGTCGCCCAAGTCGACGGTTCGGGCGCCGGCGTCGTCGTGACGCTTAGCGCGAGATCTTCAGGGTACGGTCCTCCGACCAGCGTGCCGAGAACAACCGACGTCGTGAAGATGTCGAAGAAGTCGCCGGCGTTGCATTGAAGCCGCCGCCGGCCCACCAGGCACTGCGAGCGACAAGCAGAGGCCGAATGAAGATCACAGGCCGCTAGACCGGCGGAAGGTACCGTTTCTCCTGGAAAATTCGGAACCACTTTCGCAGCATAACTTCGGTATCGATGAATTCGTGAAACCCGGCCTGGCGGAGCTTGACGTTGAAACGAGGGCTGGGTCTCCCCGCCGCTCGTCATCGTAACCGAGACGTGAATCGGCATACTGGAAAGAGAGCCCGACGAAATCGGCGAGGGCCGGTGAAGTGAGCCAATACTTCGCCCGAATGCGCTCCCAGTCTTGCGCGCGTGGCGGCATTTCGCGCGCCAGCGAGAGCGGCGCGTTGCCGCCGGGCTGCATACCCAGGGCATCTGCGATGGCCGGCCACAGGCTTGGCCACAGGAAGACGTCGCCATTGGTAATGTTGAACGCCTGGTCGCGCGCTGCCGAAGCCTGCCCCGCCCATGCGATTGCGCGCGCCAACAGGTCAGCGTCGACCGCCTCCATCAGGTTCGTCGCTCCGCCCGGATAGATCAACGGCAAGCCGTCCTCCTTCAGCAGAGCCGCATAGGTTCCAATCGCGGGAATCAAATTCATCGCGCTTCCGAACGACTCGCCAAAGATGATCTGCGGCCGCAGAATCGTCCAATGCCAGCTCTAGTTCCTCTGCCTTTCCTTCAAGAATTCTTCCTGCAGCCAATAAAAATTCGGCTCCTCACGCATTTCGTCGGTCCTCACGAGCGGGAATGGCGATCGGCCGCACGTGCACGCCATAGGCCTTGGTGCCTTGCAGCAAGGTCACGTGCTTCAGGTCTGGCGCGGCCCTTTCGACTGTTGTGAACAAATTACGGAGCATCCGGTCATTTGTGCTGATCTGCGCCTCGTGGCGCCATCCCGCGATGAGTTTGGGTCTCTCGTGTAGAGCCGTATAGACCACGTGCGTCAGGCCGCGCAGCTGATCTGCGAATCCTGCGCACGCCTTCTCATCCGTCAAGTCGGCAGGAATGAAACGCGCATTGAATAATGCCGGCGGGCGGCGCCGCGACAGAACAAGCACATCCCAATCAGGGAGGCTGCAAAAGAGCTTCAACGTGGCGAATCCGACTAGACCCGATCCGCCTGCAATCAAGATCCGATTTGCCATCTACAAACAATCCGCTTCATGAGCTGTTAGGTCTGACCGCCCTCGTCGACGCAGAGGCCGGCCAAATGCTGGCTGCAGCCAGAACAGCCCGATCGCCTCGCCTAAAGTTCACTTGGAACGACGACCCGCGTTCGGCGAACAACACCATAGATGCGCTAGACAGTCGCAACCGACGTCATCGGCGAGCCGAAGGAGCCCGGCAGGCGGAGCGGCGGAGCTGTCAGCAGAAAACGAGAGCGTCCATGCGTCTTCAGCCAGTTGTTAAGGTGCGTTAGATGCCACAGCTCGCCGAGATGGATCCCGAGTTCGACCAAGCAGCGTCGGTGGATCGGAAGCCCGGGGAAGCGCGAAAGGTTTTCCTTGCTCGTCTCCTGAAAGGCTTCGACGGCGAAATTGTCAGCGATAAGCACGGAAATCCCGCTCTCCTCGATCCATTTGAGCAGGCGCGCGTCCGATTCGTCGAGCAACAGAATAAGCACGATGCAGAAGTTCGACGTCGGGGCTTCCTTTGCGGGCGGCGACCGCGTCAGTCCAGCCGGTATGTACGCAGAGCATGTCGCCTTCCTCGACGACGACATCATCCTCTTCAAGAATCCGCATCAAATCGTCGTAGCCGACAAGCTTACGGTCGGCGCCGAAGCGAGAAAGCAGGTCGGCCATGGCCCCGCGCCCCTGGACGCAAGTCTCGGCCATTTTCTCGATTCCGAGATTAAGCGCGCCGGGTCCTTTCGGATCGTCGGGGCCGAGAATATCGACGCCGCCACGATAGCCATTGTAGTAGACCAGTTCCTCCGTACCATCCTGGTTGGCGTCGAACGCTTGGCCGACGTGACTGAGCGCGTCCCATTGCGTGGAATATTGCGTGTAGAGGGTCACCGCATCGTCGCAGGAAAAATCAGCCCAACGCTGGTTCTCGTAGCGCATCGGGAAATTAACGAAGTGGTGACCGCAAGCACGAGGCGCAATCGTCCTTCTCGGTGGAAGCCGCTCCGGAACGAGCAGATTTCCCCCGGAAGATCGAGTGGCAGGCTCAAGCAGAAGGCGATGCCCTCCCTGACCTCCGCGGCGGCTTTGCGCCGACGTTCGGGCGTGATGAGATTGAGACATCCGATCTGATCGTCATCGCCGAAATCTCCCCAGTTCGAATGTTCCGGACGAACCTTCCAACGCTTGACCATGACCGTCCCTCTCGAACTGTAGGGGCGTTAACGCCCAATCACCGCAATCCGTCCTCGCGAGAGGCTGTCGCTACTTGAGAATCTGCCTGCCTTCAGCAACTGCCGTGATGACGGCGAGGATGAGTACGATTCCATTGAATATCGGTTGCAGCCAATAGGGGACGCCCAGTAAATTCAGACCGTTGAACCCCACCGCCAGAAGCACGATTGCGATAACTGCGCCCGGTATGTTGAAATAGCCGGGCCGATATGTCGTGACGCCGAGAAAAGCGGCGGCGTAAGCGGGAAGGAGAAGTTCGGGGCCGAACAACGGATTAGCGCCGCCGCTTTGGCCGAGCTCGAAGAGAGCGGCGATACCCACGAGCAAGCCCGCGCCTGCGAAAGCCAGCACCTTGTAAAAATTGAGGCGGATGCCGGCGAGCAAGGCCACCCGTTCTGAGCCGCCAATGGCGTAGAGTTGACGGCCGAATGGCGTGTGTTCGAGGATGAAAACAAGGACGAGTGCTAGCCCGCTCGTCAACCAAACCGAAATTTTGAACCCGAGAAATTCGTGCTGTCCGGTCGCGGTTAGGATCGGCGGAATGCCGGAATAGAGCACCGCTCCGCCGCTCATCCCCTGCGTGATGCCGCTTGACACAATGCCGACGCCGAGCGTGGCGATGAAAGAACTGATGTTGAACGAAATCCGCAAAAGCCCGTTCGTGACGCCAATGCACGCCCCCGCGACGAGCATGGCGGGAATGATCGTCGCGCCGAAGCCAAAGCCGCCGAGAAAAGCGCCGAGCATCATGATGAAGCCCAGCGCATAACCGAGCGAAAGATCGAACTCGCCGACGATCAACGGCAGAATCGCCGCGAAAGCCATACAGCAGACTGTGACTTGCACAACCAACAAGTTCTTGAGATTGAGGCTGGTGAGAAACTGCGGGCTAAGGAGCGAGAAGACGGAGAGCAGCGCGATGAGGATTAGCAGTGTCGTGTAGCGCTTGAAAACGGTTGCGATCACGTTTGGCCGATCCATCCTCTTTCGCGGCAAAGTCAGTGTAGCTGGCCCATTCGTCGGTCGCTTCGCCGAGGTCATGCGTAGCACCAGCGACCAATTGTTTGGCGGTCACTCGCGTCCCCAGTAAGCTCAGAGGCGACCGAGCCTTCCCTTATGACAAGCACACGGGAGCAGAAGGCCGCCAACTGCTTCGGTTCCTTGGAAAAGGCGAGGACGCCAATTCCGTTCGAGGCAGCCTCCCGAAGCAGTTCGAATATCTTTTGCCGGGCGGCCGGATCGACGCCACTGGTCGGGTCGTCGAGCACCAGCACCTGGGGCTTCAAAGCAAGCCACTTGGCGAGGATCGCCTTCTGCTGGTTGCCGCCGCTGAGCTTTCCGAAAAGGGTTCCGGGCGCGGCCGGCCTTACATCGAAGAGTCCTACGATCCGCTCGATGAATTCGGACTCGCGTCGTGGCTTTAACCAGAAGCGCGCTAAATCAGGCAGCAGAACGTTTTCCGCGACGGAGAGACTCGCAACACCCCCCGACCGCAGACGGTCTGCGGGCAGGACGACCATTCCGGCCTTGATGAGGGCCCTTGGCGATGCGCCTAAGGGAACCGGCTTCCCGCTGACGCCAATCTGGCCGCCGGTCGGGGCCTGAAGGCCTGCCAGGAACTTCGGCAGTTCTGTCACGCCGCTGTCGCTGAGGCCCGCAATGCCGACGATCTCGCCATGTCGCACCTCGAATGACAGGTTGCGCAGAGTCGCGCCTGTGAGCCCTTGCACCAAAAGAGCGACCTCACCTAAGTGCTCTTGCTCGCTTTCGGAGCAAGAGCCCGGAGACCGCCGGTTCCGGACACTTACGGTTGAAACCTTTGCGTGCTCCTTTTTCGGACCGACCATTTCTTCGATGAGACGGGCCTCGTCGATGTCCCTGACCTCAGCTTCGTAAGCCACGGCCCCGTCTCGCAACACCGTCGCCTTCGAGGCGCGACCGTGAAGCTCGGCAAGGCGATGGGTGACCATGAGAACCCCAATCCCTGATCTTGCGAGCGTTGCGACCCGGTCGAGATATGGCTCTGCTTGATTGCGGGGAAGCGCTGCAGTGACTTCATCTAGAATTAAGAGTCTTACGTCGGAGCGCACGCCGTCGAGAGCAATGATCATAGCGATTAGAGCGCGCTCCGCCGCGCTCAAGCGCGCCGCCAGGGTGCCCGGATCGATCGCGAGATCGAAACGCTCCAACATGGCGCGAACGTCGCGATTGAGCCTCGGCCATTGAATTCGCCCGCTCTGAGTCGGATAGCCGCGAAACTGCGCGATGCATTCCGCGACGGAGAGCGTGTCGATGAAAGGCGCCTCTTGATGCACGACCGCGACGCCGAGCGAGGAAGCGACACGCGGCGAGGCGATCGAGCCGATCTCGCATCCTCCGATCGCGATGACGCCGCTGTCTGGCTGATACACCCCGGTCAGGAGCTTGACGATTGTCGATTTGCCACTGCCATTAGCTCCGAGCAGCGCGTGGATGGCGCCGGCGCGAATTTCAAGATCGACGCCGTCCAAAGCTTTGCGACCCGCAAAGATCTTCGTGAGATTGCGGGTCTCTGCGGCATTCACGCCATCCGCAACCACGGATGGATTGTCCTATTTCCACAGGCTTAGATATTTCGCCTTGTAGCCGTTGTCGGCGGTCCAATTGCCTTTTTCCAGCAGGTTGGTCTTGTCCAAAACCTTCATAGGCGCGTTCTCGCCATGCGGCTCGAATAGCTTCTGTTTGTTGAGGTAGCGTATGATCTGATCGACTGCCGCATAGCCCTCATAGGTGGTGTCGAAGGCGACGTCCGCCACCTGCCCGCCGCCCTTCCGGATGAGATCGAGATTCTCTTCGTCACCTAAAGGCTTGCGAGCTTCACGCACTCGCTGACGCCGGCTTGCCGCAGGGCGGCGGCCACGGCGAAAGCCGCGGGATCATAGGCCATGTAGACGTAATTCACGTCGGGATGCGCCAGCAAGTAGCCAACCACCTGCTGGCCCAGATTGGTTGCGATCTGGTTTGCAGAGAATGTCTGTTCGTCAGCCTTGCAGCCCGTGCATTTGGAAAATGCATCCATAATGCCGGCATGCTGCGTGACCACTCCATCGAATTCCTTGTCATTGAAGGCCACAACATTGGCCTTTCCGTCGGAATCCTTGATGATCCATTCGCCGATGGACTTTCCTAGCCCATAGTTGTCGGATCGACCGCGAAAGACCAGGCCAGTTGGCCAGGTTCAAGCACGGGAAGCGCATTGGGAGTGTCACCGCCTTGTCCGGCCGAGGCGACCGGCACGCCGGCCTTCTTCGCCTCGGTCAGCGGGAGCTGGATGCTACGATAGTCGATTGAACTCGCAAGGATGACGGTCGCGCCCCATGCGAGGGCGTCGAGCATAGCGCTCGCCTGAGTTTGGGGTTCGCTCTGCCATCGAAAATCGCTGCTTCCCAGCCGAGAGCTTTGGCGGCCTCGACCGCGGCTTCGGCGGGAATCTGGCAGCGCTTAAGTGTCGCCGAGCAGCTGACGATCGCAAGCTTTACCCCTTTGGGCGCCTTCGCGGGCTCGGCCGGCCCGTGAAATTCTTCTTGCGCCAAGGCCGGCGGCGCGGCGGCGCAGCCCCCCGCCAGCGCGGCGAAGCTCAACAGAACACCGGTCAGCAAAGCGCCCCCTTGGCGACTACGACGGACCAGTTCGCACGGAATCGGCCCGACTTCACATTTTGCCATTTCTTTTCCTCCCTGATGCCTACTTGTTCTTGAACGCCCGTCTCACGTCTCCTTTCAAAACGGCGAAGGAAACCGATCCCCGAAGGATGTGATCGGCGGATGGGCGTTCTCGTCGATGATGAAGTCAAAAAGCGTCGGTTGCCAAGACTTGAGCGCCGCTTCGAGCTGCGGCGCAAAATCAGCAGGGTCTTCAATTCTCACGCCGGCGCAACCGCATGCGCGGGCGATCGCCGCATGGTCGACCGGACGAAATTCGCACGCTTCCGTGTAGGCGTTGAACACGACAGTTTCCCCGTGTTTTTGATAGCCAAGGATCTGGTTGTTCAGCACGACCGTGATTATGGGCAACTGGTGGCGCACAACGGTCTCGAGCTCGGCTCAGCAATGTCCGAAGCCCCGTCGCCGGTGACGCAGAGCACGGGCCGGTCCGGCTCGGCGAATTGCGCGCCGTTGGCGAACGGCAAGCCCCAGCCGAGGCCCGCCATTCCACGGGGCGTCAAGAAGCGCTGACCGACCGCGCGTGCGGTAAGGTAGTTGCTGATCCAAATCGATGAATAGCTCGCGTCCGCCACCATGATCGTCTCAGGCGGTGAGCAGGCGGTCGATATCAGCCATTAGACGCTCGGGCCGAATCGGCCCGCGGTTTCCGGTTGTGATTCCTGCGATTTTCGCGCGCCACCCACGCACTGCCGCGGCGATGCCGCCGATACGGCCGGACGGCCTGCGGCGCGGCGCGACAGGTCACGCTTGGCAAGCTCCGCTGACAGCGCAGCCAGGGTGAGCTTCGCGTCGCCGACGAGCCGTAAGGCTTCGTAGTTCCGACCCACCTCGACGCTGTCTATATCGATGTGAATGTAGCGGGCTTTGGGGGAAAAAGGGTCCAGCTGTCGGTGCCGTTCTGATTGGTCCTCGCCCCACAAAAAGGATCACATCCGCGTCGTCGATGAGGCAGCGCAGCTCCTGCGTACGGCTTCCCGGTCCCATGAAATATCCGACTACTCCGAGCGACAGAGGATGCGTCTCATCGACGGCGCCCTTGCCCATCACGGTCGTCCCGACCGGTAGCGAACGGGCTTCCCGAAGCGCCGCTAGATCACGCGTCGCCCCGGAGAGATGCACGCCGCGGCCGGCCACCACGAGCGGGGCGCGCGCACCGGCGATGAGATCGGCAGCCTCGGCGACACGTGCCGGATCGGCCACGGTCCGATCTAGCGGAAAGGCGTCAAGGGAAGCGCTCCGCGATGAGCCGCCGGAGGCGGGAAGGGACAGTACGTCAGCCGGCGCCAGCAGCACCGCGGGACCCGGCGGCCCCGACGCCGCCGCACCGAAGGCCATATCAACGTAGTCCTCAACCCGCTCTCGCTGGTCGATTCGACGCTCCCATTTGGCGACCGCGTCGAACAGCCTGACATGATCGAATTCCTGAAACGCATTCTTGTCGGCCCGGCCACGGGGAACCTCCTGCACGAGCGCGACGATCGGCGTCGACGCCTTTAGCGCTTCGGCGAGAGGTGGGACGAGAAGCGTGGCGGCTGGACCGTTCTGCGCGGTGACAACCGCCACGCGATTGGCGACGCGGGCATAGGCCTCCGCCATGATGCCGCTCGCGTTCTCTGCCCGATAGGCCGCCTGACGGATGCCGTAATGGGGCGCAGCGAGATGAAAGGCCGTCGGAATGCTCTGCCTGAAAACGACCGTCACTCCGTGGCGGCGGAAGGCGCCTGCCATCCGGTCGGCCATAGTCTCGTTGGCCCTTCTCACCTCGCGACTGGCGATCGTCATGCCCGCGCTTCGCTCCTCTGGTTTGGCTGGCCGTGGACGTGATCCGCCACACAAACTAGGATTCCGGTCAATGCCCCACCAAGGGGACCATGAGCAGCAGCCGGTCGCGGGATCCTCAAGCTCGCGCTTCACGCCGCTCACGCGCAACAGTCTGAGCCAGCGCGCCTACGAGGAAATCCGCGCCTATCTCATGCGAGGAAGGCTGAAGCCCGGCGAGCGCCTTGCTTCACGACTACTTACTTCAGAGCTTGGGATAAGCACGACGCCGGTGCGCGAGGCGTTGGCGCGGCTTACGTCCGAAAAGGCGCTGGAGCTCGATCATCGCAACACCGTCGTGGTCCCGACTCTGACCGCGGAGCGATATGAAGAGATCCGCGATCTGCGTGCGCAGCTCGAAGGATTGGCCGCGATGCGGGCCGCAGGCGTTGCGACAACGGCCGATGTCGGTGAACTCGTCGCGCTCCATGAAGGGCACCTTGCATCCGAGTCGAAAGGCGCGCTTGAAAGCGCGCTCGCATATAACGAGCGGTTCCATTTCAAGCTTTGCCGCTTGTGCGAGCTTCCGCTCCTGATGACAATCGTTGAGATGCTCTGGCTGCAATGCGGCCCTTTGCTCAATCATTTCTACAGCGGAAACGTCAGTTTGTGGACGCACCCCAAGCATCCGCATCTGGAAGTGATACGAAGCCTCGAGCGTCGGGACGGCGAGGGGGCCCGCGCGGCGATCGTGCTTGACATCACCGAAGGCGCGAAGCCGATTCTGGCAAAGCTGCGCTCGCGCCAGTCTCAGTAGGCGAACGCGACGCTCGTCCAGCGAATTGCATGGAACGAAGCGCCCAATCGGAGGGAAAGCGCGGAACGCGCTCGACAAAGGCCGGGGTGGCTGACGTATCGTTGGACCGCCAAAGGCTGGATCATCTCAGCCTCGTCCGCTCTATCCGCGAGCTGCCCGAGCAATTCTCGAATCCCACACATAGGATGCAACGCTGAGCAGCATCCGCAAGGAAGCTAAGCCGTCGCGCGTCGCGGGGCGATACGCCTCATTCGGAACCGACGTGACCGCCTTTTTCAGCCACAGAACGTTTCATAAACAATACCGCGAACGCGACTACAAACGTCAACACGGCCATCATCCAAAAGGTGTCGAAATAAGCGAGCGAAGACGCCTGCTGTTGACGCAAATTCTCGAGTGCTTGCGAGGCCAGCTGCTGCGCAGCCACCGGATCGCCGGTCTGCTGCAAGAAAGCTCCCCGCGCCTGCTCGAGGAAGGAAGCCACAGCTGGGTTGAAAGGATCGAGGGACTCACCAAGTCGAAGGACGTGAAACTGATCACGCCGCTCCTGGAAGGTCTGGGACAACGACACCCCGACGCTGCCCCCCTCGTTGCGTAAGAGACTCGCCAAACCAATGGCGGCTCCGCGCAACGCAAGCGGCGTATAGAGGTATGCGGCTACGTTCGCGGGAGCAAAAAATACCGCCAGTCCCGCGACCACGACCACCCGAGGCCACACAGCTTGGTCTGGGCTGATGTCGAGGTTGAGTTGCGACGTCCAATAGTTTCCCGCGGTCATGAGCAATAGCCCTGCGGCCATCAGCCATCGGGCGTCCGCCTTTCGGCCGAGCAGGAAGCCCACGATCGGCATTGCCAGGACTGCAGCGATTCCGGCAGGCGACATCACCAATCCAGTGCTCAGAGCGTCATAACCAAACAGGGACTGAAGCAGACCAAGCATCGACTTCGTTGAGGCATAGAGCGCGATATAAGCGCAGAATGTCATGATGCAGCATGCGGCGAGGTTGCGTTCACCCAAGACGCGGAAATTGACCACGGGGTTGCGGTGACGCAACTCCCAGAAGATCAATGCAACCAAACCCACCCCAAAGAAAATGGTGAGCGTCTGGACGCGCCAGAATGGATCATTCAGCCAGTCCCATTCCTGGCCCTTGCTGAGCATCACTTCCCACGAGACCATGACGATGGCCAGTAGCGACAAACCGATCGAGTCAAAATGGAACGGCTGCTTTTTCAGTTCCGCACGCTGGGCGACAAGATAGTCCGGATCGCGAAGCAGGGCGTAGCATCCGCCAAACGCCAAGAGACCGACGGGCACGTTGATCAAAAACACCCAGCGCCAATTGTAAGTGTCCGTTATCCAACCGCCCAAGGTCGGACCGACCACCGGCGCAATCAGCACAGCAAGGCCGAACAGCGTCATGGCTACGCCTTGCCTTTCCCGCGGGAAGGCGTCCAGCAACACAGCCTGGCTGCCGGGTTGCAGACCGCCGCCCGCGAGACCCTGGATGACACGGAACAGAATCAGCTGACCCAAACTGCCAGCTAATCCGGACAGCAAAGAACTGAGGGTGAATATTGCAATCGACGCCAGGAAGTAGTTGCGTCGACCGAGATGCGCGCTCAACCAGCCGGTAATCGGCAGGATGAACGCGTTGGCGGCAAGATAGCTGGTGATAACCCACTCGGCGTCATCGGCGGCAGCCGACAGGCCTCCCGCGATGTAGCGCAGCGCCACCAGCGCGATGGTGGTGTCGAGCACCTCCATGAAGGCCGGCACCACGACTATGGCGGCCACCACCCACGGGTTCCGCGCAACATGGGGTCTAGCGGGCGAAAGCGCCGCGGCCGTCACTTGTTTGCGTCCGACGGGTTCTTGGTGGGACCGCCGGTTTGTGGTTCAGGCGCAGATGTCTGCAAAAACTTGCCGGCATCGGGTCCGGTGGGCGGCTGGTTGAAGTAGACATAGGGAACAACAGACGTGCCGATAAACAGCGGCCTCTTGTCCGGGTCGTAGTCTGTAAGGTCGATCCGAACCGGCAGTCGCTGCACCACCTTGATGAAGTTGCCGGTGGCGTTCTCCGCCGGCAGCAGCGCAAGCGTCGATCCGGTCCCCATGGTAAAGCCGGAAACGCGGCCCTTGAACACCTGGCGGCCGCCATACATGTCGACATAGAGATCAACGGGCTGGCCGATACGCAGGTCGCCCAGCTGCGTCTCCTTGAAATTGGCGTCAACCCAGATTTCATCGAGCGAGCGGATCGCCATGAGAGCCTGGCCAACCTGGACATTGTCGCCCGGATTGACGTTTCGGCGCGTGACGACCCCATCGATCTCCGCGATGACGTCGCAGTAGCGAAGATCGAGCTCGGCCTGGGCAAGATCGCGCTTGGCGACCTCGAGCTTGGCCTCGGCCTGCTTGATGTCCGGCGCACCCGCCGCCAGCCTGGCGAAGGTGCTATTGACGTCGCCTTCCTTTTCGAACGCCTCGACCATGTGACGGGGCCCCTCGTCGAACGAATGGATGACGCCGAGTTGAGCGGCACTCTGAATCATCGCCGCCTGCGCCTGGAGCACGGAAGAAAAGGTTTGATTGATATCGGGCGGAACGTTGCCGAGATCTTCCCCGTCAGGCGCCGGCGGCAATCCCAAAGACGCGCGGATTTGACGGACATCGGCCAGCGCCGCGACAACGTCCGCGCGGGCCGCCAACAAGATGGCCTGCCGGCGGTCGTACTCCGACCTTGGGGTATCGTTCGTCACCACCAATTTGGCGGCCCGGTCGAAGTCAACCTGAGCCAACGCGAGCTCGGCTTTGCTCTTGTCGACGCCGGCAACCTTGGCGCGCAGCAGGGCGACCTGGTTGTCGACGTCCTCCATGGCGTGCTCTAGCGCGCGGCGCCGGCTCATGGCCTCCGCTTCGATGCCGCGCACTTTGGACTTGGCCACTTGTAGGTCTGCGGTTGCCGTGTCGACGGCCGCCTTTTTGATCGCGACCGCGATCTGAAAGGGCTCCTTGTCCAGTTGGACGAGAAGGTCTCCCTTGCGCACCCGGTAGTTGTCGTCGACGAGGACCCGCGCGACCTGGCCTTTGACGCGGGCCGCTAAGAACGTGACGTGACCGTTGACGTATGCGTCATCCGTCGAAACCGTGTTGAGGGTCGTCTGGACCCAAGGAATGCCGAACCAAAGGGCGCCGGCCAGGATCAGAAGGCCCGCTGCTCCAAGCAGCATTTTTCGCCGCGGGTTGGCCTTCGGCTCCTCTGGTGGGACTGCCGCAACGCCGGGAGGGTTCTGCGGGGGCGGCGCCGGATCCGCGTTGCGAGCCGAAGTCGGCTCGTCGCCCAGTTCGCTCGACTGGCGGCTTTGCTCGCTCATCGCGGATTCCCGTCGTCGGACGGATGAATGACAGCCCACCCTAACATCACGCAGGCTATTCCTTTGAACACCCGGCCCCAAGTGCGATCACAAACGCGTGAAGGCCCGACAGTTTGTTGCAAGACACCCTCGGCCATCTTCCCTTGTTCTCCCGCGGCGCGTCGCGAGAGCTGTGCGAATTTTGTGTCGCCATGCACACGCCGGTGTCTGCCAGTCGGTTCAGCCGCCGATCTGGCCTACGTAGAAGCCGAGACGGTTTTCGACATCACCAGGCCGATGGAAGCCACGTTCCATCAGCGCCTTGATCCGCTTCTGGCTTGCCGGGCGGTTCAGGGCGGCGAGGAATGCCTCCCATTCGGGCCGAATCTCCGCATCCGACGGTAGGCTTGCGACGTCGACCAGACGCTTGGTTTCGGCAATCGCCTGCTTGTCGAAGGAAGCGATCCGCATCGCCAGCGCATCGACGAAACCATCGAGCTCGGCGTCAGGAAAGGCGCGATTGACATAGCCGTAGAGCTCGGCGAGCTCGGCATTGATGTCGTCCGCGACCAACAGCACTTCCAGCGCCCGGCCGCGGCCGATCAGGCGCGGCAATCGCGCCATCGGGCCGCCACCCGGCACCAGGCCCGCGCCGACCTCCCATTGCGAAAGGACCGCCTTCTCGCGGCTTGCGAATCGCATGTCGCTGGCGAGCGCGAGCTCACTTCCGACTCCTGTCGCTCTGCCCCGGATTGAAGCGATGGAGACGACAGGAGCGCGGCTGAGACGCGCCAGCATGTCCGGCAGCGCCTGGAGACCGGTCCGTCCCGGAGGGATGCGTGTGGAATCCTCGAGCGGCGCGAGAAAATCGTAGTGCGTGAGAAAGAAGCCATCGACGGCGCTATCGAACACAACAACCTTCACGTGCTGATCCGTCTCGATCGCGGTGATGATCTCGTTGAGCTGCGGGATCTGCCTTGGTCCGAAGATGTTCAGCGGCGGGATATCAAACGTCACACGCCACTACGATGGCAAGCGCCGCTCAAGCCGGATCTGCTCTGTCGTGAATGTGCTTTCAGAGCGGTTCATGGTGTGGACTCCTGATTTGGTTCTTAGTCTCCGCCGCCGCCGGCGCCAACGCAGCCGTAGCTGGCGCAAGCGTCGATGTTGCTGCTCAGCCCGTCAGTCCTGCGGGGTATGAACGGGTCGCTCGATTGCTGACCGACTGTCTCCTCATGGGCTCGGTGACTGAAGTCCGATCCAAAGAAGAGCTCCTCGATTATGTTGCGGTTCTCGTTCGCGTAAGCCGTTGTTGGGCACGCCAACGCGACGCCCATCGCCAGCGCCAGGATTGAAGTCTTCATTGTCCTCCTCCTCGGCGCTCGTCGAGACTGACGATCAGTGCCTCAAGTTAAGTTCGCGGGAGGAGAACATCACAAGCGTTGCGACTGATCGATAGGACGATGGTATCGCCGATACTTAGGTATCTGTTCGCGATGTTGGAGCCGGTGACGGCGGCGCCTTTTTCCGCTTTCTGCCCCTGTCGTATCGTGAGTGAGGTGTGGCGGACTCACAGGTCGACAACGACGTCGCCGACCGGACGCGAGCAGCAGATGAGCAGATTGCCGGTCGCTGGCAGGTCGAGCGGCTGGGGCTCGTAGACGATCTTTCCCGAGACGAGACCGCTTTCACAATTGTGGCAGACTCCGGTCCGGCATGCCCAGCGTACCGGGACGTCGCACGCCTCGGCGAGTTCCAACATGCTCTGATAGACCGCCGGATTCCAGTGGGCGGTTATGCCGCTGCGCGCGAACGACACCAGCGGGCCGGTTTCGAGGTCGAGCGGCGGCCGATGCGGTGTCTTTGTCACAGCGCCGGCGACCCCCGGCGTCAGAGATTCGCCGCCGTTGAAGATCTCGAGGTGAATATTATCCGGCCGGACGCCGAGTTCCGTTAGGGCCGCTCTCATGTCGGCCATGAAGCGGGTCGGCCCGCATAAGTAGACGTCAGCATCCGGCGTTACTCCGGCTTCCTCGAACACCGCCCGCGAGAGGTGGCCTGCGGCATCAAAGTCCGTTCCAAGCCGGTCGGCGACCTCCGGTCGGCTGAAACAGACATAGCTGCGGGCGAGCGACAGGTTCGAGACAAGACGCCGCACCTCGGCCTCGAACGGAAAGTGCTTTCCGTCGCGTGCGACGTGCAGCCACAGCACCGGACGCGTCGAATGCGCCGACGACATAGCGTAAAGCATCGCGAGGACGGGCGTCGCCCCAATGCCCGCGCTGAGGAGCACGACCGGACCCATGTTGGACTGCAAAGTGAAACTCCCGCGCGGGGAGCTGACATCGAGAACACTGCCCACCCGCACATGGTCTCTTAGATAGGCGCCCCCGGCGCCATTCGGCTCGATCTTCACGCTGATCCGATAGCGCTCGGTCGAGACGGGTCCTGAAAGCGAGTAGCTGCGAAAGAGCGGCGCGCCGCCGATGCCTGGAAGGCGCAGCACCACGTACTGGCCTGGCAGCGCTTCCGGCAACGGCTCGCGGTCAGCGCACTGCATCGTCAGCGACACGACATCAGCCGCTTGCTGGTCAATCGCCGTCACGTTCAGCGGCCGGAATCCAGGCGCGGCCGGGTGCGCAGCCGATGCCGGCGTCAGTCCTGCGTTGCCGTCCGACCGACTACCGAGCAAGGCGGTGAACGACGACCGCCAGCCAGGCGAGAGCGCTGCAATCTGCAACGCGCGTTCCAGTCGGTCGCGCGGGTGCTGAGGTGAATAGAGCAGGGCGTTGACCTCGGCGACCGACATCTGCTCCTTACCCTCATCGACCTTTACGATCTCGTCGCCTGCGCCGACCTCGCCCTCCTCGAGGACGCGGAAGTAGAATCCGGGCCGCCCGCTGGAGGTCAGGAACGCCGCCATGCGAGGCTCGTTCATACGAATGCCGACGCGATAGCAGGTGACCCTGGGCTGCGTGACCTCGAACAAAGCGCCGCCAATCCGATAGCGATCGCCGATATAGACGCCGTCGTCAGGCAAGCCTTCGACTGTGAAGTTCTCGCCGAATTGTCCGTAGACAAAGTCGGACCGTTGGAGATGATCCTGCCAGTAGCGGTAGGACTCGATCTGGTACACAAAGACCGCGCGCCACTCCCCTCCATGCCCCGCGAGATCGCCCTGACCGTCTCCGTCGAGGTTCAGCTTACCGACGCGACGGCGTCCCTGCACCGGATCCTTCCAGACGCCGGTATGCACAGTCATGCCCCTCCACACGATGTCGCGTGGCAGACCAACATTGATCGACAACAATCGCGCCATCTCATCGGCCTAAATCAATCCGTCCGCTCCACCGAGCCCCTCCGACGCTCAAGGATCTCGGCCACGACCGGAGGCGCTTAGTTGCTCCTCAACACTACCAGGACAGCGCAGCAGTCTTGACCGGGGCGTCCCACAGCCGGATCAGCGGCTCGTCGAGCAGGCTCACCGTCAGCGAGCAGCCGGCCATGTCGAGGGAGGTGACCAGCGAGCCGGTCAGGTGCCGGGCGACTTTAAGGCCGCGGCCCGCGAGGATGCGTCGGGCGGCGTTGACCATCAGGTAGAGCTCCATCAGCGGAGTCCCGCCAAAGCCATTGACCAGCAGAAGACATTCGCTCCCCACGGGCGGCGCGAGGTCGCCGAGGATCGCGCCCAGCATATCCTCGGCGATGGCGTCGGCCGAAGCCAGTTTGCTGCGCCGACGTCCAGGTTCGCCGTGGATGCCTACTCCCACCTCCATTTCATCGACGGCAAGTTCGAACGTCGGCTTGCCTGCGGCTGGCACGGTGCATGGGGTCAAGGCGACGCCGAACGACCGCATGCGATCGTTCACCTTCCGGCCGAGCTCCTGCAATTCCGCGAGCCCCATCGACTGTTCAGCGCCGGCGCCGACGATCTTCTCCACCACGAGCGTGCCGGCGACGCCGCGCCTGCCGGTTGACCAGGTCGAGTTGGGCACCGCGACGTCGTCATTCGTCACCACCGTCATGATCTTCCGGCCTTCGGCGGCGGCGAGCTCGCCCGCCATCTCGAAGTTCATGACGTCGCCTTCGTAGTTCTTGACGATCAACATTGAGCCGGCGCCGGTGTCGACCGCCTCGATGGCGGCTGCCATCTGGTCGGGTGTTGGGGACGTGAACACCTGGCCCGGACAGGCTGCGTCCAGCATGCCGTGGCCGACGAAGCCTGCATGGAGGGGCTCGTGGCCGGATCCCCCGCCGGATATCAGCGCGACCTTGCCCCGGCTCAGCGCCCGTCGGCGGACAAATTTCCGATCGGCTCCCAGTTCGACGATGTCGGCGTGCGCGGCCGCGAAGCCATCGAGACTTTCGTCGAGCATCGCATCGACTGCATTCATCAGCCTCTTCATTCCGATTTCCTCCCTCTTGACCGGCGTTCGAACGCGCCGGCTTTAGTCCTTCAGCAGCGTCGCGAGGCGCGCGACGTGGCGCCCGTATTCCGCGATCAAGGCGTCGATCGCCTGATTTCGCCGCGCATTCCCCAAATCGGGCACGGTGAGGCTGATCACCCGAATTCCCGCAGACAACTCGCCGGTTTCGCGCCGGCCCGGATGCGCATTGTCGTAGACGGTTAGAAATGCGGCGCGATCGGCCGGCGAGAAGTGACAGACCTCGAAAATGGTCTCGAGATGTTGGGCCGGAATTGGCATCGCGTAGGCTGGATTGACCAATTGCGACACGAAGGAACGGTTGGTGCCAAGCGCAACCGCGAGGCGCCCGCGCGTGCCGGAAGGGCGGTTGTCGCACACGGTCTGGAGCAGGCGCTTGTAGTCAGCGACCGTTTCGCCCCGGACGACGTCGTTCATGGCGTCGCCTCGCGCAAATCGACGGCGGCGATCGCCTGCTTGGCCGCGGCGACGGATTGAGGCGCGACCGACAGCGAGCGCAGGCCCGCGCGGAGCAATGCGCCGATCACCCGAGGTTCGCCACCCGCATCGCCGCAAAGACTGACTTCGCGTCCCGATTCCCGGCCGTGCCAGGCGACGGACGCGATAAGTCGCATGACCGCAGGGTTCAGGGGGTCGGCGAGATCGGCGACCGCCCCAATGTCGCGGCCAGCGGCGGTGACATATTGGGTGAGGTCGTTCGAGCCGATCGAGAAGAAATCGGCGTCGAACTGGTCGACGGCGATAGCGGCGGCCGGCACCTCGATCATGATCCCGAGTTTCGGGCGGACCGCGGGGATGCGGTCGCGTACGAGGCTCGTCATGGCCGCGTCCAGCAGCGTTCGCGCCGCCTCGAGTTCCGCCGGCACGGTCACCATGGGCAGCATGACCCGCAGGTCACCGTGTGCCGCCGCGCGCGCGAGGGCGCGAAGCTGGGTTTGGAACAGAGCGGGATGGCGCAACGACAATCGGATCCCCCGAACGCCGAGGAACGGATTGCTTTCGCCGCTCATCGTCAGGCCTTCGATTGGTTTGTCGCCGCCGGCGTCCAGAGTTCGGATGGTGACGGGACGGCCCTGGGCCCAGGCGACGATGCGGCGATAGGCCTCGTATTGTGCGTCCTCGTCCGGCGGGCCGCCAGGTCCGTAAAACATCAGTTCCGTGCGCACGAGGCCAATGCCGTCGCAAATCGCGGGATCGATCCCCTCGAGCTCGTCGGCGCTGGCGGCGTTGAGGTTCACGGAGATCGCGGTTCCGTTCTTCGTGACCGCCGGCCGTTGACGGAAGGCCGCGGTGGCGGCGGCTGCGACCTCTGCGCGGCCGGCCCTCGCGGCGAAGGCGGTTCGGGTGTCCTCCGTCGGATCCAGCACCACCTCGCCGCTCGCGGCGTCGACCAGCGCCTCGCGGCCGGCCATCCAGTCGGCGGCAGCGCCGAGTCCCACGACCATCGGCACGCGGCGGGCGCGCGCCAGCATCGCGACGTGGCTGGTCGGGCTGCCCTCCGTCAACACAATGGCGCCGCCCTGCGCCCAGTCGATGCCGAGAAAGCGCGAGAGAGGCAGGTCGGGCGCGACCACCACAGAGCCGCTGGGAATTGGCGCGCCATCAGCCGCAGGTGCCAAATGCCCGAGCACGCGGTCCCGGATGTCCTCGAGGTCGGCTGCGCGAGCGGAGAAGTGGGTATCCTCGGCGTCGCGATAACCGGAGATTTCGGCGGCCATCGTGATCTCCCACGCCGCTGACGCTGACTCGCCGGCTGAAACGGATTCGAACGCCGGCCGGGCCAGCTCGCCATCGGACAGCATCGCCGCCTGAAAGGCGAGCATGTCGCCGGCGTCGCCGGTGGCCCGTCTGACCAAAGTTTCGATTTCGGCCAGCGCCTGCACGAGCGCATCTTTCAGCGCCAGGGCCTCCTCAACCGGAGTTCCGGCCTCGCGCTGCGGCCGCTTGACGGCGCTAAGCACGGTCACGATGCCATCTGCCATGCCCGGCGCGGCGCTTCGACCGAAAAGGCGAAGCTCAGCCATGGCCCTGATCTGCCGGCTGCTGATCCATCGCCTCGCCGAAACCGTCGCGCACCAGACCCACAAGCGCCGCCGCCGCCGCCCGGGCGCCCTCCCCGGACGCGCGCACATGCAGGACGGCGCCGCGCGGCGCCTTTACGCGCATAACCTTCACCGGGCTCTTTGCATCCACCCACGGTCCGTCGGCCGATAACGCGATCTCAACGCGGCAGTCGTAGGTTTTGGCAAGCTGTGTGAGCTTGACTGAAGGGCGCGCATGCAGACCCACCGCGTTGATGAGCTCTGCGCGGTCGGTTGCCTGTTCGGCTGCCGTCTCGTCTCTCATTGCCGCGTCCTTCATCACGGGGAAAGCTCCTCGGCTGTCCGCCGGACGGTCTCCAATGTCGAACCGCCGGACGCCTCGGTAGCGGCCATGACTGCGCCTTCGACAATCGGGGCGTTGCAAACCACCACGCGGCCGCGCCGCTCGGCATCGAGCATTTCGACCGCCATTTCGCTGTTCGTTTCGGCGCCGCCCAGATCGACCAGAATGGCCACCCCAGCCTCCGACCATGCGCGGTCGATCGCGTCTCGAATCGACGCCACGCCGGTTCCAAGCCCGCCCCCGGGATCGCCCCCGGTGTAGGCCAGACTAACGCTGTCACCCACCATTTGGCGCACCATGTCCGCTGCTCCCTCCGCAATCTTCGGCGAGTGCGACACGATCACGATCCCGACATTCGCCAATGTTCAGCCCTCCAACGCACGGCAAACGGACGCGACCATCAAGGCTGACGACCTAGCCCCAGGGTCCATATGCCCGATCGAGCGCTCACCCAGGAACGAGGCCCGGCCGCGGGTCGCCAGCATCGGGATCGTCGCCTCGGCGGCGGTAGCGGCGACGATAGGAAGGCGAGCTGGAAGATCCGCCCCGCCTTCGGCGAGGGCGGTCTGCACCGGCGTCAGAACGTCCAGCATTGTCTTTTGGCCCGGCTGCGACTTGCCGCGGGCTTTGACCGCTTCGACGGCGTTGCCGAAGGCCGTTGGGAGATTCGAGCCGTCCGGGGCGATCTCCTTGCTCAGCGCAAGGAAAAGCGTGCCGTAAAGCGGTCCGGAGGCGCCGCCTACTTTCATAACGAGTTGCGTGCCGATCGCCTTCAGCGCTTCCGCCAGCGGCTTCTCCGCCGTCGCTGCAGCGTCCGCCCGCACCGCCTCGAAACCTCGCTTCATGTTGACGCCATGATCGCCGTCACCCACGGCCTGATCGAGGGCGGTCAGTTCGTCGGCATGAGCGATCACATCGTCGGACACGGCGACAATCAGGCGGCGCAGAAGGGCTGGGGTCATGCGCGCACTCGTTCGCCCGCGGCGTTGAAGAAAAGGGGGCTGGTCAGCGCGATGGCCACTTCGTCGCCCGGCCCGAGCCCGGAATCGGGATCAGCCAGCGTGATGAAATCACGCTCGCCAAGATCGACATGCAAATGATCCTGATCGCCGAGATGCTCGACCCATCTCACGCGGCCGGAGGCGCGCCGGCCGTTGGCCTTGCTGATGTGGGCGTGCTCGGTGCGAACGCCGACCGTCGTTGCGCTTTCCGGCATCGCGATGTCGGGAAACAGAGAGCGTGGCGCGAGGTTGATCGGCGGGCTGCCTAACCGCGCCGCCACGTAGACGTTCAGCGGATCCTCGTACACTTGTCGCGGCGTACCGACCTGCGCCAGACGGCCGTTCTCGATTACGCCGACGCGGGTGCCCAGCGTCATCGCCTCCGTCTGGTCGTGGGTGACATAGAGGATCGTGGCGCCGAGCTCTGTTTGGATGCGCTTGAGCTCGATGCGCAATTCGGCGCGCAACTTGGCGTCCAGCGACGAAAGCGGCTCGTCCATGAGGTAGATGGACGGCGAGCGAACGAGCGCGCGGCCGATGGCCACGCGCTGCATCTGGCCGCCGGAAAGATTGGTGACCCGCTCGTCCAGCTTCTCGGAGATCCGCAGCAGCGCAGCGACTTCGTTCACCCTCTGTCGGATCCGCGGTTCGGGCGACCGCCGTGCGGGAGAGCGCAACGGGAAGGCCAAATTGTCGAACACCGAGAGATGCGGGTAGAGCGAATATTGCTGGAATACGAAGGCGACGTCGCGCTGCGCAGGTGAGGCGCTTGTGACGTCCTGGCCGGCGATGCGGATCCGACCGGCGTCCGGCCGCTCAAGGCCGGCGACCAGGCGCAAAGTCGTGGTCTTTCCCGCGCCAGTCGGCCCGAGCAACACCACGAATGCGCCGTCGTCGACGGTAAGCGACAGATCGGAGACTGCGCTCGTGGCGCCAAAGCGTTTCGAAACGCCCTCAAGCGTCACCTCAGCCATGGGCGAGCTCCATCGCGGGCGCATGATCATGGAGCGCAGTCAGGATGGCGCGGCCGGAAGCGGCGTCGAACAGCGAGATGCGGTCAGGACGGAATTCGAGCCCTACGCGGTCGCCGACCGACACCTTCAGATTGGCGGGCAATCGGGCTTTCGCCAGACCATGAGGAGTCGTGACGGTGACGATCTGTGTGGTGCCAAGATATTCCGTGCCGAAAACTTCGCCGCGCAGCGGCGAACGATCGTTCAGGCGCACATGCTCAGGACGCACGCCGAGGATCAGATCGCGTGCCGACAGGCCCTCGCGTGGCGCCGGAACGGCGATCTCGGCGCCCCCGAGTCGGACCCTGGCGCGGCCGGGCTCCAGCGAGTCGTGGAAGGTCAGCAGGTTCATGGGCGGAGAGCCGATGAAATCGGCGACGAACACCGACGCCGGACGATCATAGATCTCCTGCGGCGCGCCCAGCTGTTCGATGACCCCATGGCTCATCACAGCGATTTTGTCGCCGAGCGACATCGCCTCGATCTGGTCGTGCGTGACATAGACGGTGGTGGCCTTCAGCCGGTCGTGCAGTCCGCGCAGCTCGCCGCACATGACCTGGCGGAATTCGGAATCGAGCGCGCCCAGCGGTTCGTCCATCATGAACGCGAGCGGCCGACGCACGATAGCGCGTCCGAGAGCGACACGCTGGCGGTCGCCGCCCGACAAACCTGACACCGGGCGATCGAGCAGTTCGGTGATCCGCAGAATGCGAGCGGCTTCCTCGACGCGTGTCTTGACCTCAGCGCGCTTCACCCCCATCGAGACCAACGGAAAGGCGATATTCCGCCGCACATTCATGTGCGGATAGAGCGCGAAGAGCTGGAATACGAAAGCGATGTCGCGGGCCGAGGCGCGCTTCAGGGTAACGTCCTCGCCTGCCAGCAGGATGCGACCCGAGGTCGGCAGCTCCAATCCCGCGATCATACGCAAGGTGGTTGTCTTGCCACAGCCGGACGGACCGAGCAGGCAAAAGAACTCGCCGTCCTCGACGGTAAAGTTCGAGTCCTTGACCGCGACGAAATCGCCGAAAGACTTGTGCAGAGCTTGAACCCTGATCTGCGCCATGAGTCCGCGCCTAATCTGGGAATTTCGTGACGACGACGAACATCGCGACGCCGGTCAGGATGCTTAGGAAGGAGTAGGTGTACAACTCGAGCCAGAACGGTTGACACAGCATGACGACGCCGACAGCGATGACTGTGGTCGCCAGCGTTTCCCACGGGCCCCGGCGGAACGGGCGCCGCCATGCCGACACGTCTGTTCTCGACGGCTCGGTCTTCATCGTCATCGGCGCACCGCCCCGAATGTGATGCCGCGCAAAAGATGCTTTCTCAGCGCGATCGTGAAAATCATGATCGGCAGCAGAAAAAGAGTCGTTCCCGCTGCGACCGCAGGCCAGTTTTGTCCACCCTCGCCGATGATGAAGGGGATGAAGGGTGGCATCGTCTGCGCGTGCGAGCTGGTCAGCAACAGATTGAACGCGTACTCGTTCCACGAGAAAATCAGACAGAAGATCGCGGTCGCCGCGATGCCCGTCGCCGCCTGCGGCAGCACAACCTTACGAAACGCCTGCAGCCGCGTGTAACCGTCGACCAAAGCCGCTTCCTCGTACTCGCGAGGAATCTCGTCGATGAAGCCCTTGAGCAGCCAGACCGCGAGCGATACGTTCACCGCCGTGTACAAAAGGATCATCCCGATCCTCGTGTCGTAGAGGCCGAGCCATCGGTACATCATGTAAATTGGCACAGCGACTGCGATTGGCGGCATCATCCGTGTCGACAGGATGAAAAATAACAGGTCATCGGCGAACGGCACGCGAAAGCGCGAAAACCCGTAGGCGGCCAGCACCCCAAGGAAGGTCGCGAGAATGGTTGAGCCGAAGCCGATGATCAACGAATTGAGGAAGCGCTCGACGAACCGCGACGGACCGGCAATCACCATGTCGCGGTCTCGGGCAATCTTCTCGTACCATGTCTTGGGCGGCGGCAGCTTGGCGATGAAATCGTGCGACTGATGCGTCTGCACCGTGAACAGATCGACAAATCCTTCGAGCGTCGGTGTGAAGACCACCTTCGGCGGATACGCGATTGCGTCCTCCTGGGACTTGAACGCCGTCGCGCCGATCCACACCAGAGGCAGGATCGTGACGATAGCGTAAAGGACGACGACGGCGCCGGCCAGCCAGCGGACGAGCGGCGACGGCTCGGAAAACGGACGAGGGGCCTGGGCCGCGCTCATTGCTGTTTCACTTTGTTGAGCGCCTTCACGTAAATGTTGGCCGCCCCGAATATCGTGACAAAAAGGATCACCGCGAGCGCTGAGGCGTAGCCCGTTTCCCACTTTTCAAACGCGGCGCGCTTCAGCGTGATCGAGACGAGTTCCGTGGTCGATCCGGGTCCGCCCGAGGTGAGCAGATTGACCAAGTCGAACATTACGAACGACTGGATCGCCTGGAAAAGCACGGCAAGCATGAGGAAAGGGAGGACCATCGGGAAAGTGATCGACACGAATTGCCTCAATGGGGAAGCGCGGTCGACCTCCGCCGCCTCGTAAATGTAGTCCGGGATCGAGCGCAGTCCGGCCAAGCAAATCAGCATGACATAGGGCGTCCACATCCAGGTGTTGACCAGCACGATCGTCCACGGCGCCAAGGCGACGCTTCCGATCATTGTGAACGAGCTCGGCGCGGCGCCGGTGAAAAAGCCGATGAGATAATTGAACGGCCCGATCTGCGGCTGGAACAGCAAGGTCCAGAAATTGCCCACCACCGCTGGGGACAACATCATCGGCAAAAGGATTACGGTCGTCCAGAAGCTATGGCCGCGGAATTTTTGGTTGATGAGCAACGCGAGGCCCAGGCCGACCAGGACCTGCAGCGCGATGGTCCAAAACACGAAATGCGCTGTTATCTGGAAGTTCGCCCAAATGTCCTCATCGGTGAGAATATCGACGTAATTGTCGATGCCGATGAATCGGGCCGGCGTAGGCAGGTTGGCCATCAAGCCGGTAAACGACAGCCGGATCGCCCAGATCAGCGGAAAGATGTTGATCGCGAGCAGCAACAGCATCGTCGGCAGGATAAAAAGCCAAGCGACGGCCCGATCCGACAGCCCTCTCGCCCGCCCGCCTACCATCGCCGGCTTCCGGAAGGCCATTCCTTCCGCGATGCTTCTTGCGTTGTTCGTCACCGACATAACCTGCCCGCTTGTGGACCTATTGAGGCTCCCCGGCGGGTACGTCGCCGGGGACGGGTTTCAGAGAACCAACCGTCACGCGGTCAGGAAGGGTCCTTGCCTTCCTGCTTGAAGACCTTGATCCAGTCCTTGACCAACGAGTCGAGCGCTTGCTTCGAAGTGCCCTTGTTGGCGGCGACGTAATCATGGACGCGGTTCTGCATGTCGAGGAGGAGCGGGACGTACAACGGCTCGGCCCAGAAATCCTTGACCATGCCCATCGACTCAACAAATGACGGCGCGTAGGCGGCGCTCTTCTTATAGGCGTCCGACTCAAGCACGGCTTTCGATGCCGAAGCGCCGCCGAGATCCGTCCACTTCTGTTGAACCTCCGGCTGCGCGAACCATTTCACGTAAGCCAGCGCATCGTCGACATTCTTCGAAGCCGCGACCACCGAAAGCCCCTGACCGCCAAGCTGAGTGAAATCGCCGGCAGGACCGGCCGGGTTCTTGAAGAACCCGATCTTGTCCCCGCCGACGTTCGGGTCCTTGGCCAGGCCAGGGAAGAACGCGTACCAGTTCATCTGCATTGCGACCTGGCCAGACTTGAAGGCGTCGAGACCTTCCTGCATGTACGCGTTCGTCAGACCTGGAGGCTGGCAGCAGGTAAACAGCTCCTTGTAGACGTCCATGCCTTTGGCGGCGCCGGCAGAGTTGACGATGCCCTCCATCTGGTATGGCTTCTTGGGGTCCATATAGTCGAAGCCGTAGTTGTACATCGCGTTGGTGACGCCCATCGTGATGCCTTCTGAGCCTCGTTCGCTGAAGACGTACGCGCCGTAGACCTTCTTGCCGTCGATCTCCTTGCCCGTGAAGAACTTCGCGACTTCGATGAGCTCGTCCCAGCTCTTGGGCGATTCAAGTTCGCGGTTGTACTTCGCCTTGAATTCGGCGCGTAGCTCCGGTTTGGCGAACCAGTCCTTGCGATAGGTCCAGCCAACCGCGTCGGCCATGGCAGGCAAACCCCAGTAGTTCGGCGTGTTCTTGGGCCATTCCGCATATCCGACGACTGTCGCGGGCAAGAACGTGTCCATCGAGATCTTGTTCTTGTCGAAGAAGTCGTTGAGCTTGACGTACCACTTGTTCTCCGCCGCGCCGCCAATCCATTGGCTGTCGCCGATGATCAGGTCGCACTCTGTGCTGCGTGAGTTGAGCAGGTTGATGAAGTGGTCCGCGTAACTCGTCCAAGGGACGAACTCGTGCTTCATCTCAATGCCGGTGGCCTTGGTGAAATCCTTGTCGAGCTCGACCAAGGCGTTAGCCGGATCCCACGCGGCCCAGCATAACGTAAGGGACTTCCCTTCGGCCTGCGCCGATGACGCCGCCCCGAGAGTCAACGCCAGCGTTCCCGCGGCGCATGCCAGAGATAGGTTCGTCTTGCTCATCCTCATTGTTCGCTCCTCCGATTTTGGCCGGTCACTGCCGGCCGTTACTAAACACTCGCGTTGGCCGCGATTTCAAAGCGCTCGGTGTCCGGGCGCATTTCTCAGACGTTTAGTAATTCACCGCGCACTAAGCATGTCAACTGAATTTTATCACTGCCATTCCAAGCGCGCTGTGATCGCCGATAGCCGCGTAGCGGCCATGTCTGCCGCTCGGCTAGACCGCACTTGTTCTCGAAAAGCGGACATTCACGTGGGCGACGCTGCCACGATCGTCTGTGACGGATGCGGTGCAGGGGTTGGAGGCCCGGTTCGGCGTCCGGCTACTTCAACGAACGACCCGCCAGGTCAGCCCGACGCTGGACGGCGAAGCCTATTGTCAATGTTGCGTCAGCCTGATCGCCGATCTCGAGGATGCGGAGGGCGCTTTCGTCGACGCCAAGCCGTCGGGACTCGTTCGCGTCGACCTGCATGGCGCTCAGGCGCGGTTTTTCCTGCTGCCCAGCCTTATGCGCTTCCGAGATATGTACCCGGATATTCGCCTGCATTTCGGCGAAGCGCATCAGCCGGTGGACATGATCCGCGAAGGGTTCGACTGCATCCTCAGGGCCGGCGAACTCGCCCGCAGCCCGTTGATCAGACGGCGGCTTGCGACGCTCCACCGGGGACCTTCGCCAGCCCGGGCTATCTCGAGCGGTTCGGCACGCCGAGGACGCCCGACGAACTCGATGGCCACGAGATGGTCGGCTTCTTGGCACCGGATATGACCGAGATCATTCCTCTCGCGTTCCGGGCCGGCGGAGACATACGCCGCTTCACCTTGCCTACCATGATGACGGTGACTAGCCCCCGAGACGAATGTGGCCGCCGCCTGTCTAAGGATCGGGCTGATCCAGGTTCCTCGCTATCGCGTCGCGTCGGAATTGGCGGCTAGCGCCCTTGTCGAGGTTCTCGCCGACTTTCCGCCAACCGAACTGCCTGTTCACCTGCTCTACTCGCATACGCGCCAGCTGTCGCCGCGGCTGCGGGTGTTCATCGAGTGGGCAGCCGAGCAATTCCGCAGCTGGACCCGTTCCGATTGACGCAAGTCTTTCGCGGGCGAGGGGACGTGCTCAAAGTACGTATCCTCCGTCGATTGTCAGGCTGGCGCCTGTCATGTACGCAGACTCTTCACTCGCGAGATAGGCAACCAAGCCGGCGATCTCGCGTGGTTGGCCAACGCGTCCGAGGGGAACCAGGGATTTCACCATCTCCAGGTGATCGACCGTCATATCCGTCTCCGTAGGCCCGGGCTGAACATTGTTGACGGTTATCGAGCGGGGCGCGAGGTCCAGCGCGATGCCTTTCACCATGGTCGCCACAGCCGCCTTGGTCATCGAATAAACGCTGGAACCGGGAAACCCGGTGCGAATGGCGGTGTTGCTGCCGATGGTGATTACACGTCCGCCGTCAGCGAGTAACCGCGCGGCCGCCTGGATGGCCACGAACACGCCACGCACGTTGACGTCCAGCATCCGATCAAGATCCTCAAGGCTGACATTTTCGACAGAACCCAGGCGCAAAATGCCGGCGTTGACCACGACGATGTCGAACCGGCCAAACCGGCCGACGACTTGCGCAACAGCTTCCTGAATCGCCGCTGCATCAGCGCTGTCGGCCTTTATGGCAAGACCTCTTCGGCCCGTGGCTTCGACCGCTTCGACGGCCTCTGCTGCTTTGTTCGCCGCGGATACGTAGGTCAGCGCGACATCCGCGCCATCCTCGGCCAAGCGCTGGACAATCGCTGCGCCGATTCCCCGAGACCCGCCGAAAACCATCGCGACCTTTCCGAGCAACTTGCGGTTTTCACCCACGATCACCTCCATTATTGACCAATTGATCCAGAACAGGGCGTGCGAACACGATCAGCGTTTCGAGTGCGATCAACGCATTTTCAGTCGGTCAACGGCAAAGCGCGCGAGCGAGCGCAACGCGTCGGCGCTGGCGCCGCTGCGTGCGGCAAGCTGCAACCCGGTCATCGTCACCTGGATGAACCGAGCCGCGTCCTCGGCGTTCATCGCTGGGTCGATCTCGCCTTGGGCCTGGCCTTCGCGCAGACGCTTGACCAAACTGGAATAGAGAACGGGTTCAACTCTGGCCCGAAGCTCTGCGAGAGTGGGGTCGCCGGCGCCAAACTCGCTGACGGCGCCGACACCCATGCAGCCCATGGCCCGTTGGTTGGCGTCTTCGGCGATCAAGCCAAGCAATAGCGCTTCGATGCCGGCCACAGGCGAAACGGGATCTTTGAGCCGGTGCAGGTGGCCCGACGTGGTGGCGCGCTGATACCGTTCCAGCGCCTCGAGGTAGAGCGCGCGCTTGTCGCCAAAGGCATTGTACAGGCTTTGGCGGCCGATCCCCATCGCAGCGAGGAGCTCTTCGGTCGAGGTCGAGCAATAACCCTGCGCCCAGAAAACGCCTGTGGCGCGCGCAAGCGCAAGCTCCCGATCGAATTCTCTTGGCCTCGCCATGACGAGCGAACTAACAGTTATGGATAGATCAGTCAATAACGTACGCGTCACCTGCCTGCCGGGCAAGGCGTCCGCGTGATCGCAGCTGCTGAGCAGCCGAAGAAGCGCCAGAACTGCGAGGGATTGTTTTTTGCATTGGCGATGAGCCGAACGCCACGCTCGCGCCACGCAGGGCTGCTATCTAAAAATGGACGGGCTGGCCAGCGATACGATCGGGCAGGAGACGCCTGGTCTTTGGAGCTGACGCCGGCCCGTCGGTCCGGCCCGCTAACTCGAGCGGAAGACTGTCATAGAAATTGTCCGCGTCGGACTTCATTCGTTCGCCACACCTCGCTCGCGATACGACAGGGCCAAAAAGCGGAAAAAGGCGCACGCCGTCACCGGCTCCCAACAGCGCGAACAGATACCTAAGTATCGGCGGCGATACCATCGTGCAATAGCTCAGTCGTCGTACTTGTGATGTTCTTCTCCCGCGAACTTAACTTGAGGCGCTGATCGTCTACACTGAAGAGCGCCGAGGAGGAGTACAATGAAGACTTCAATCCTGGCGCTGGCGATGGGCGTCGCGTTGGCGTGCCCGACAACAGCTTACGCGCAACATAATCGAGGAGCTTTTCTTTGGATCGGCATCGCCTCAACGCCACGACGATGTCGACCCGTCACGACTTTGTGTTTGTGGCGCGCCGCGTCCCAACCATGAGGGAT
>Ga0210407_10000952_pt1 | contig 29049 bp, 21 predicted proteins | sample IncBWC27MmetaG_FD_150860 | JGI IMG/M metagenome (GOLD analysis project Ga0210407, IMG submission 150860) | Forest soil microbial communities from Barre Woods Harvard Forest LTER site, Petersham, Massachusetts, United States - Inc-BW-C-27-M | ecosystem: Environmental > Terrestrial > Soil >...
TAGTCGTGCCGGCGGACCCGCAGGCGATCGTGTCGACCACCCGCTACGGCGACGTCGAGTTCTGCTCCAGTGCCGCGCGCGGCAACGTGTTTGGCTGCCAGTTCCACCCCGAGCGCAGCGGAGTCTGCGGCCTGAAAATGTACGCGCGATTTGCGCACCAGGTGGGACAGACTTCGGATGCCGCCATCCAATCACTTGCCGACCATGCGTCGCCCTCACCCGCTATCCCATTTGCTCGATAGTTCGACAGGAGGACTCTTTGGCAGCCCTTGGTCTCAAGCAGCAAAACATCGTTGAAAAATACGCCTTGCCGAAACATGTCGTGTTCTGCCAGAAATGCGTAGTCTCCAACCAGCGGCCGCGGATCACTTTCGACGAGCACGGTGTTTGTAGTGCATGCCGATACGCCGAGTACAAGCGAACCAAGGTCGACTGGAAGGAACGGGAGCGTGAACTCATGGAGCTCTGCGCCCGCTTCCGGCGGTCCGACGGATCGTACGACGTGGTCGTCCCCTGCAGCGGCGGCAAGGACAGCGGCTTTGTGGCGCATCAACTCAAGTATCGCTATGGAATGAATCCACTGTGCGTGACTTGGGCACCTCTGCTGGCCACGCCCATCGGCCGCGTCAACCTGGACAATTTCATCGCCGCTGGCTTTGACCACATTCTGGGCACGCCTAATCCGAAGGTCACGCGGCTGCTTACGCGGCTTTCCTTCCTGCACCTGGGAGATCCCTTTCAGCCGTTCATCTACGGGCAAACGAATTTCCCCATGAAGATGGCGGTTCACCACAACGTACGGCTGATCATGTACGGAGAAAACGGCGAGGTCGAATACGGGGGAAACATGAAGAACGCGTTCATTCCCACCCGGCAGATCGAAGACCACGAGGAGCACTATTTTTCGGGAATGCCGCCGGAGTTTTGGGTCGAGCACGGCGTTTCGCTGGCTGACCTGGCTCCCTTTCGCGCTCCTGCCTATGAGTCAATCATGGCCAACCAGACCGAAATCCATTTCTTCGGGTATTACCGGTTTTGGGACCCGCAGGAAAATTTCTACTTCTGCCAGGAGCATAACAACTTTACCGTCAATCCCGAACGCTCGGAGGGCACGTACTCAAAATATGCGAGCCTCGATGACCGCATCGATGGCTTCCACTACTACCTGGCATTCGTGAAGTTCGGAATAGGAAGAGCCACGTCCGACGCCGCCCACGAGATTCGCGACGGCAAAATCAACCGCGAGGAGGGCGTTGCCTTAGTCAAGAAATATGACGGCGAATTCCCCAAGAAATATTTCGCGGAGTTTCTGGAGTTTACGGACATCGATGAGGAAACCTTCCGCGACGCCGTTGATTGCTGGCGCTCGGACCACATCTGGCGCCGCGAAAACGGTGCATGGATGCTTCGTTACCCGATCGACGATTCGGCGGCGGTGCAGGCAACCCGTTGAAGAAAATCCTCGGCTGGATTCCCGCGCGCGCGAATTCCAAGGGAGTCCCAGGCAAGAACCAGCGCACCCTGGGGAACAAACCCCTCATCGTGCACGCGATCACGTCTGCGCAACAGGCGGCTTGCCTCGACCGCTTGATGGTGAGCACCGATGATCCAGCTATCGCGCAACTCGCAGTGGCGGCGGGCGCCGAGGTGCCTTGGATGCGTCCGGTGGAACTGGCCACCGATAACTCGCCGGTGATCGAGAGCGTCGTTTACGACTTGCGTCGGCTCAAAGCGGAGGGCAACTACTCTCCCGAAGGAGTGATGTTGCTGCAAGCCACTTCGCCATTTCGTTCTTCGGAAACGATTCGCGCAGCCGCAGAAATGTTTGCCAACACCGCCGGAGAAAGCGTGATCTCAGTCAGCCTCGCGGGCGACCATCCGCACTGGTGCAAGCGCCTTGCTGAGGACGGGTCGATTGAGCCGTTTTTTCCGGACGTGACCGTGGCCACGCGCCGCCAGGATTTGACTCCCGCTTACATTCTTAATGGAGTGGTTTACGTGGCCTCGGTCGAAACCATCTTTTCGAAGCACTCGTTCTACAGTTCGCGGACACGCGCGCTCGTGATCTCGAGCAAGAGAGAGTCGTTGGATATCGACACCCCATTTGACTGGTTCGTCGCCGAAGCACTGTGGAACCGTCCACAGGCGGGAGAAGCGCTGTGACTTTCTCGCGCGTGCTGGTGATCGCCGAAGCTGGCGTCAACCACAATGGCGATCTGGAAATCGCGAAACGACTGGTCGCGGCAGCGGCGGAAGCCGGCGCCGATGCGGTCAAGTTTCAGACCTTTCGTGCCGACGAGATCGCATCGCCGCAGGCCGCCCGGGCCGAATACCAGATTCGCAACAGCCGGATCCAGGCTGAATCGCAGCTCGATATGCTACGCGGCCTGGAACTGGGCCGCGACGCCCACTTCGAACTGGCGGAGTGCGCGAAGAAGAAAGGAATTCTTTTTCTGTCCAGCCCTTTCGATGCGAACAGCACCGACTTACTCGATGAAATTGGCGTCCCGCTGTTCAAGCTGGGGTCGGGCGAGATCACCAACATTCCTTTGCTGCGCCATGTCGCCCGCAAGCGTAAACCGGTGATCCTGTCCACTGGGATGGCAACGTTGGATGAAGTTGCGCACGCTTTGCGCATCCTGCGAGCCGAGGCTGGCGACGACGACATCCTCCTGATGCATTGCCTGACCCAATATCCGGCTCCCGCAGCGGAAGTGAACCTCCGAGCCATGCAAGCCATGGCCGCGACTTTTCATCTCCCGGTAGGCTATTCCGATCATACCGAGGGCAACGAGATTGCCTTCGCGGCCACTGCTCTAGGGGCGTGTTGCATCGAGAAGCATTTCACTCTTAGCCGGACGATGGAAGGTCCGGACCACGCGGCATCGCAGGAGCCGGACGAATTAAAAGCGTTGGTCCGCGGCATTCGCAACATTGAACTGGCGCTTGGTGACGGTATCAAGCGTCCCGCGCCCTGCGAGATGCCGAACCGTTTGTTAGTGCGGCGAAGTATTTTTGCCGCCGAGGAAATTCCCTCAGGACGGGTGCTGACCGCCGCCATGCTCGCCTGCAAGCGGCCGGGAACCGGCATCCCTGCCGAACGCTTCGATGAACTGGTGGGACGGCGGGCGGTTCGGCGCTTCAAAGCCGGCGAGATGTTGAGCTGGAAAGCTCTCAGTAAGGGCGCCAATGGCTAGGGTGTGCGTGGTCACCGGCAGCCGGGCTGAGTACGGCCTGCTTCGGCCGGTCATGCAGGCGATTGAACGCTCTGATGAATGCGAGTTATGCCTGGTCGTTGCGGGAATGCACCTGTCCCACGAGTTCGGCGATACCTACCGCGAAATCGAAAAGGACGGTTTCCACGCTGGCGCTCGCGTCGACATGACGTTCAGCGGCGACTCGCATGCCGCCATGGCAAAAGGAATTGGGATCGGGATTTACGGCATCTCACAGGCGCTCGAAAGCTTAACCGCGGACATTGTGCTGGTGCTGGGCGACCGGACGGAAGCCTTTGCCGGAGCGGTCAGCGGGGCGGCGATGAACAAAATCGTTGCTCACATTCATGGAGGAGAAGTTACGCGCGGTGGGCTGGATGAATCCATGCGGCATGCGATCACGAAACTGTCCCACATCCACTTCGTGGCTACCGAGGGCAGCCGCCGGCGGGTGCTCGAAATGGGCGAACTCCCGGAGAGTGTTGTCGTTAGCGGAGCTCCGGGCCTCGATTCGATCCTGAATCAGAAGCTGTATGACCGTGACGAACAGTCTCGCCGCTTGCACATTCCCCTGCGCCGGCCTCGCATTCTTCTGGTCCAGCATTCCGTGTCGACCCAGGCGGACGGCGCTGCCCACGAGATGGCGGAGACCCTGGCGGCGCTGGCGGAAATGGGCCATCAGACAATCGTCATTTATCCCAATTGCGATAGCGGCGGACGGCGAGTCATCGATGAATTGCATAAGTTTGGCGGAACACCCTGGCTGCACGTTTTCCCCAACCTCGATCACACCACCTATCTGAGTCTGCTGGCCGGAGTCGACGTGCTGGTCGGCAACAGCAGCAGCGGCATCATCGAGGCGCCCGCCTTGCACGTGCCGGTAGTGAACGTCGGGTCCCGCCAGCACGGCCGGGAACGGAGCGCCTGCATCATGGATGTTCCGCATGAGCGCGCGGCTATCAAGCACGCGATCCAGGTCGCTTTAGAAGATGTTGCCTTCCGCACCAGGGTGCGCGCATGTAGCAGTGTCTACGGGGATGGGCAAGCCAGCGGCCGCATCGTCGAAGTGCTCGAGGGCTTGCGGGCGACGCCAAAGCTTCTGCAGAAGCAGCTCACGTACTAGAAATCGAGATTGAAACCAATGAAAGTGTTCTGCTACGGAGCCAGCGGTCACGGCAAGGTCGTGGCTGACATCATCGCGTTCTCCGGCATGGAACTGCTGGGCTTTGTCGACGACGACGGCGCCAAGGCGGGCACGAGCGTCGGAGGCATTCCGGTTATTGGGACTGCGGCGGTGTTGCCCGACCTAATTGCCAATCGAGCCGCTGCAATCGTGACCATTAGTTCAAACCAAGTGCGGACGGCAAAGGCGAAGGAACTGGAGCGGCTCGGCTTCAAGTTCGCGACAGCGATTCATCCCTCCGCCGCAGTCGCGCACGACGTTGTGGTGAATGGCGGGACCGTCGTGATGGCGGGAGCAATCATCAATGCCAGCAGCGTCATCGGCGCGAATGTGATTGTGAACACCGGCGCAACCGTCGACCACGACTGCATCCTGTCGGATGGAGTGCATATCTCTCCCGGTGCGAACCTTGCCGGGGGCGTAGTCGTGGGCGCAAACGCGCACATTGGAATACGAGCCTCGGTGATTCAGCGCATACAAATTGGCGCCAATGCAATCGTCGGCGCCGGTGCGGTTGTGATTCGCGATGTTCCCGCGGGCGTTACCGTGGTCGGAAACCCGGCGCGAACGCTGAACCCAAAGAACGGCATGGGTTTGGAGAAGAACAAAGTTCTCGTGACTCCGGAACAATCGATCCGCGAAACCCTGAAGGCCATCGACGATTCCGGCCTCGCCATTGCTCTGGTAGTCGACCAGCAAATGCGCCTGCTCGGAACGGTGACTGACGGAGATGTGCGGCGAGCCATTCTCAAGCAGGTCGATGTCGCGTCACCGATCTCGACCATCATGAACCGCGAGCCCGCGACGGTGACGGCGGCGCAGGACATGCAACAGATCCGTGAGTTCATGTTGGCGTCAACCCTGAAGCATGCAGTCGTTGTCGACAACCAGAACCGGGTGATGGATTTGGTCACTGTGACCGATGTTCTATCCGTGCCGAGGTCAGCGCCCGATATCACGGACCGCGAGATGAAGGCGGTTGCGGAGGTTCTACGCTCGCGGGTTGAAGGATCCGGATCGCGGGTTTTCGAGTTTGAGGAGAAGGTCGCGGGATACGCCGGCCGCCGCTACGCCGTCGCCGTCAACAGTGGCAGCTCCGGGCTTCACCTCTTGGTCCGTGCCCTGGGTCTTGGTCCGGGAGACGAAGTCATTACGACCTCATTTGGTCTTACCGCCAATACCAACTGCCTGCTGCACGAAAACGTAACCCCGAAGTTCGTCGATATCGATTCGCGAACGTACAACATCGACCCAGACAAGATTGAAGCTGCGATCACTCCCCGGACGAAAGCGATCATCGCAGCGGATACTTTTGGCCAGCCCGCGCACTACGATTGCATCCAGGAGATTGCGTCGCGGCATGGGTTGTCCTTCATCGTCGACGCCTGCCAGTCGATTGGCGCGGAATACAAGCACCGGCGTGCCAGTTCGCATGGCGTTGCCGCGGTGTTCGGGTTTCAGGCGAATAGTCAGATTACGACGGGAGAAGGCGGAGCGATCGTTACCGATGACGGAACTATCGCTGACCTGTGCCGTTCGATGCGCGACGAAGGTTGTGAAATCGTCGGCGGGCAAGAATTGCATCACCAACAATTGGGTTTTAACTACCGGCTCGCCGATCTGAATAGTGCTCTCGGAATGGCCCAGCTGGAACGGATCGACGAGATCTTGGAAGATCGCCGCCAAGTAGCCGAACTTTACAACGGTTTGCTGGAGGGCCTCGATACGGTTCATCGTCCCTATCTGGCGCCGGAGACCACGCGCATGAGCTGGTTCGCCTACGTGGTCCGGCTGACTCAAGAGTTTAGCCGCACCGATCGCGACGAAATCATGGCTGGGTTGCGGTGCGATGGCATTGTAGTGAACACCTTTTTTTCGGCGATTCACCTCCAGCCCATCCATCACCAGCGCTTTGGCTTCACCAGGGGCATGTTTCCAATCGCTGAAGCGATATCGGATCGAACCTTAGCCCTCCCGTTTTACGACAATCTCCGGCGAAGTGATCTACAAAGGGTCGTCAAAGCATTATCCAACGCGATCGAAAGCGTTTCGCCGCGCACGCAGCACGCGAGCGCGGGGAAGTAACGATTGCAACTCATGGACAGATCAGGCCGGACGCAGTCTAGCGGCGAAGGGCCAGGGTACAAGTAAACCGTGGCCACTCAACTTTCACTCGTGTTCTTCATGGGCTTGCTGGGTTTGGTTTGGATGCGCGGCTATAAATCTTTTCCAGTTTTGGCGCGCCAGTTTCTGTGCATTGCGCCATTCCTGCCGGTGGTATCGGTATTGGATCACAACCTTGACCACGACAGTTCGAGCAGCGCCGCAAAAGTAGCGCCCATTTATGTTGCGCTGCTTCTACTCTTTCTTTGTTTGCTTATCTGGAGAGCGCGTGGCGCAACCATCCGCATCGGCGGCGCTGAAGTATTTCTGGCCATGTATATCCTGTTCAGCGCGGCGCAGATTCCGGCATCGGCCGATCCGGTATGGTCGTTGTGCGCATGGTCCTGGAGTGTTCCCGGATACCTCCTGTTCCTGATGGCCGGTCGTGCGACTTCGGAGACGCAAATTGCAGCCGACAGGTTGCCGGCCTGGACCATGCTGGGTTTCTGTGCGATCTCGGTGGGATTTATCGCCATCGGAGTGATCCAGGGGCGCGCCGCAACCATCTTCTACACTCGGAACTTTGGGAGTATTTACGCCTCAACCGCCCTGCTGGCCTTCTTGGCCCTCTTCATCGGTCCGGCGTGGGTTGCCATTCGGCGCTCCGCGATGTGGAGTTTCATCATTTTTCTGGTCAGTGCCATGGGAATGCTGTTCTCGATCTCCCGCACGGCGGCGTCGGTTGTGCCGGTGTACCTGCTGGTGCTGTCGGCTGGCTCGCGAAAGCAATTGCGACGAGCCACGCTGGCCGTGGCAATGGTGGTAGTTTCGTTAGGCTTGGGAGTGTGGTATGCAGGCGAACAACTGCACGTCGACGCCGTCTTTTTCGGCGATTGGGTTTCACGCTTTGAAAACTTTACCGTGGCTCGGGACTCGAGAGAAGCAAAGTTTTCCGGCTTCCGCGAATCCATGTTCCGCGACGTCCCCTGGCACGGCCAGGGAATGGGCACTTTCCTGCATTACTCGAACTATGGAGACGCGCACAATATTCTGGTTACGGAGGGCTTCGAGAATAGCGCGGTTGCGGCACTTTTCCTGTTGCTGGCTTTCTCGCCGCTGAAGTGCATCAGGGCGCTGTTCGACCGCGAGCTTCGCCCCTTCGCGGCTTCGATTCTCGGCTTCCTGTTCATCGGGCACACCACGGGGGCCATGCTTTCGTACCGCTCCGAAGGCTACTACTACAGCGCTTTTCCGGGGTGGACTCTGTTCTATTTAATCGGGTACGTCTTGGGGCGATTACGTGAGCGTTCACAGACATGCATAGAAGGGGTTCCTGGATGGGAAGCTTCGGTCGCACTTGCCAACCCAAGCTCCGCCTCTGCCAGCTGAATCGGTTTCGGCCGGCATCGATTATTTCTTATCTGCAACCGAGCTGGCGCAAATCTTGTTATGACAAACCAGGCGAGTGGGATGCTAATCGAAGCTATGCCTGCGGCGGTTGACGTAACTGTCGAAGTGCCGCGCCGGTCGATGCCCCGCCAGACTGTGGAATACGGGCTGGGTTATGTCTTGTTCGCCGCCGGACGTTTGCTGCGGGACCTGGCGGTGGCACGCATTCTCGGGCCGGCCACGTTCGGCATCTGGGGCGCGCTGTTGATTTATCGCCAGTACTCGAACTACACCGACTTCGGCTTCACCAACGGCCTTGGCCGCGTCCTCCCCAAACTCTTGGCGGACGAAAGAATGACGGAAGCGCGCCAGGCCATGAGTTCCGGCTGGGTGGTGGCGATGGCTGGGACGACAGCATTCGCCTTGGCCGTTGCTCTTCGACTCCTGGCAGGGTCCAACTCCTACAGTGCCGTTGCTTTATGGGGCATCGTTACCGTCGCCGCATTGATGTTCATCGACAAACACTATATGTACTCCTTGGTGTTGTTCCGCTCGGCCCACCGTGTGGGCGAGTCGGGGTTATGGATGGGACTGCTGGGAGTGCTGGAGTTTGGGTTGGGAGTAGTCCTCACCCGGCGTTTCGGCCTGTATGGGCTCTATGTTTCGGCATTTCTCGCAGCCGCAACCGCGGTGATCTGCATGTACTTTCGCCAGCCGCTGAGATGGATTTTCAGACCTACCAAAGTGTCGTTCCGGATGCTGTTGACCCCGTCGCTGACCTTGATGGGCATGGGCCTGGGACAAATCGCCATTCACAACGTAGACCGCGTGGTGATTCTCTGGTGCCGAGGCCCGGGCGCGGACCTCGGCCAATATCAAGTCGCGGCCAGCATCAGCCTGGTGGTTAGCCAGTTGCCCAATATTCTGGCGACTGTGATGGTTCCCGAGATGTACCGCTTCGGCAGAGAGAGCAGCGCAAAGCTGCGCAGGTATCTGTTGTTGCCGACTGTCCTGATTTCGATGATGGCTAGCGCGGTAGCAGCCACCGGCGCGATTGTTCTGCCCGATCTCATCCCACGGTTGTTGCCGAAATATCAGACCGCGGCTTCTCTGACCAGCGTGCTGATGTGGGGCGAAGTCTGTTTCGCGATCGCAATGGTTCCCGACGCCGTCATGGTTGCGCTGGATCGTGGTTATCAGTCGCTGCTGGTGCGCTGCCTCACGATCGGAGGCGGTATGGCCGCCAGTTGGGGAGTGTTGAACCACGGATATGGCTTGCACACCGTTGCCGGCTGCATGTGCGTAGCGCAGGCGAGCGGCGGGTTGATCATCGGAGGAATGGCCGCGCGCGCGGCCAAGGTCTCGCCGATCCGCCACATCACGGCCGCTTTTCTTCCTGTGCTTTATGCGCTCGCGGTGCTGGCCGGATTGTCGGTAGCTTTTCCCGCCCCGGGTGGGGTCGCCCAGATCGTTATGAAATTGGTATTGTGCGGTCTCGCGCTCTCGCCGTTCGCCGTCATCCCGCTTCGGTTCTTTGGAGTTCGCGTACCTGGCGTGGAACGCGTCATTGGCTACCTTCACTGGGGCGAAGTGGGTTAATGGCAGAGTGGCTGGTAACGACTCTCGGCTATTCGTCCGGGTTCCGCAGGATTTTTTCCGGGATGTCCCGCGACGTGATGGAGGCCGACCCCGTTCTGAATGAGCGGGTGATGAGGGAATCCGAGAAAAGAGTCTACGGCCAGGCTGGGCTTCAGGCGTACGAGGCGACTGAGCCCACCGGCCTCAGACGTTTGGCGCGGCGGTCTCTGGCCCAGCATCTGTGCCAGCAGGCGCTGATCGGCAGCGCGATGATCAACTGGGTTCGGCGAGTTCTTTTCGGGCTGGCTTTTCTGCCGCTCGCCGCGCTCTTCGTCCTGACCACCCTCTGGGGTCACACTTTGCCGGTTGACGGGAGCCGCCCAGACGTCGTGGTGTTTTTCTGGTACGAGCGTTTGTACAAGTTCGTCGGCGACCGCGTTTTCGAGGGCCAGACATACATTCTCTATCAGGAGAAGCGGGTGTATTTCGGCCTGCGGGAGATTGGCTTCTTCCTGCGTGCCATCGCCTCGTGCCCGGGGATGGTGTGGCATCCCGATTTGTTGTGCAACCTTGTGCGCTGGCTCGGATACTACGGATACGTTACCTGCCACTACCGGCCGCAAAAGGCGGTTGTGCATTTTTTTGAAAGTACGTCGTCCTCATCGCTGATGACTGCCTACTTGCACGAAAAGGGCTTGCAGCACATCGATTTGCAACACGGCGAGGTCCTTTTCACCGCGGCGGCGGCATTCTGTGAGTTTGACGAATTTCGAGTCTGGGGCGAGGATTCGCGGCGCATTTTCCAGTGGCGGCGCTGTCCTCCGCAAAATATCAAATTGTCGGGCACGCCGTATCACCGGGAGCTTTTTGGCACGGTTCGCAACCAGCGTCAACCCCGGCCCCGGCGGCTTCTGATCATCGATCCTTTCATGTACGAAGACGGAAAGACGCACTACGCCATGATCAGGAACGTATTGCGGCAGCTCGATTCCGAATGGGAAGTTTGCGTCCGGCGGCATCCTTCCGAAGTGCGCAAAACCCTTGCCTGGATGGAGCAGATGAATTCCGACATGGCACTGACCCAACGCGGCATTCACCTGAAAGACGAGTTGCCAACCGTGCCCATCGAAGCGGCTCTGGGCAAGTCACGCGTGGTGCTGGGGGTGGCCAGTTCCGCTCTCATCGAAGCCTGGATCGCCGGTTGCAAAGTCATTCACATCGCGGGTGGGCCGTGCCCCGGTGCGCTGATGGATCGCTATCAGGGATCGGCCAACGTGTTCTACTGCGACGAAAATTGCGAAGATCAGGCCCTAAAAGCATTCCTCCGCGAACCAGCGCTGCTTACGGAAGATGAGCGGAGGCTGGTAAACCACGTCACTGCCATCGACAAACAATAAGACATCCTCATGCTCCGCAAACTGGCTCTTGCTCTTTATTACGGCATCACCAGCCGCATCCATTCTTCCGACAACTCATGGACGATAGGGGCGAGGCTGAACCGGCTGGTGGTGAAGCACATCTTCCGCAGCTGCGGCGAGAACGTAAACATCAGGCCCGGCGTCTACTTTGGCGCAGGCCGGAACATCTCGATCGGCGACAACTCGATGATGGGACAGGATTCGATCATCGGCTCGACCGCCGAGGTAGTGATCGGGAATGACGTGATGATGGGACCTGAGGTCATTATTTATACCAGCAATCACGGGAAGGAATTGGGTGTGCCAATGCGTCTGCAGCCTCTGCGCTCCGCCCCAGTGCACATCGGCAATGACGTGTGGATCGGGGCTCGGTGCATCATCCTGCCCGCGGTGACGATCCACGACGGCGCTGTCATCGCAGCCGGAGCCGTGGTTACCGGCGATGTCCCCGCAAATGCGATCGCTGGAGGCGTGCCTGCGAAAATCCTGAAATACCGGACGGCAGTGGAAACAGCCGCAGCGGCTGCGGGAGGAAACCATTAATGAGTAAACCGTTGGTGATGATGAGTCCCAGATTTATTGCCAGGACGAACTCAACCGGAGATGACATGCAGCCAGGGAGTGCGGAACGCACCAACGCCAAGCCGCTCGCCGTATCGGTCATTATCCCGATGCGCAACGAGGAACGCTACATCGGGGCGTGCTTGGACAGCGTACTGGCCAACGATTTTCCCGAAGAGCAATACGAGATCCTGGTGGCGGACGGCGAATCCGAAGACCGCTCCCGTGAAGTAGTGCTGGGGAAGGCCGCAGCGCATCCCGGCATTCGGTTGCTGCACAACCCCGGACGGTTCGTTCCTTCGGGCATGAATATTTGCATTCGACAGGCCCGGGGCCGGTACATCATCCGCATGGATGCCCACTCGGAATATCCTGCGGACTACATCGCGAATTGCGTCTCGGAACTGGAACGAACCGGCGCGGGCAACGTCGGCGGACGCTGGATCACGCGTCCCGGCAGCGATACCCTGATGGCCACGGCCATCGCGCTCTTTACCCAAACCCACGTGGGCGTGGGGAACGCCCACTACCGCCTGGGAGAAGGCGGCCGTTATGTCGACACCGTGCCCTTCGGCGCTTTTCCGCGCGAAGTGTTCGATCGTGTAGGCTTGTATCGTGAGGAACTGGTACGCAACCAGGACTTCGAACTGAATGCCCGTATCCGGCGCGCGGGATACGCGATATATCTGTCGAGCAAGATTTCAAACGTCTATTACAACTCCGCAACCTTCCGCAAATTCATGCGGCAGGCCTGGATGAACGGGATCTGGGTGCCGCGCATGTGGGTGCGGTGTCCGAGCAGCTTTTGCTGGCGACACGCCGCGCCTCTCGGCTTGGCGGGCGGGCTTCTGGGAAGTCTGCTCATCGGACTGCTGTACCGTCCCCTGCTGTGGGCGGGAGTGGCCGGACTCGCGCTCTACTTGGCCGTAACCCTGGCTACCGCTGTTGCGGTCGGAGCACGAAACGGCTGGAAGTGCTCGCCTTATGTGGCTCTGGTCATGCCTTGCTACCACTTCGTTTACGGCTTTGGCACATTACTGGGGTTGTGCTCAACACATGGTGCGAAGGCATCTGCTTGAGAGTACGAAGGATCGGTTCGCGGAAGAGATTCAGGAATCTCCGATGAAGGTGCTGTTTGACTTCATAGCCGCGGCCGCGGGGATTGTCCTGCTGACGCCGGCACTGTTGGTCATTGCCATCATCATGAAAGCCACGTCGCCGGGGCCCGTTTTTTATTCCGGCAAGAGAGTTGGGCTGCACGGCAAGATGTTCAGGATGCTCAAGTTTCGCACCATGGTGGTTGGAGCGGACAAGCTTGGAGGATCGTGCACCTACGAGGGCGACCCGCGAATCACGCGAGCCGGTGCCTGGCTGCGCAAGTTCAAGCTGGATGAACTGCCGCAACTTTTCAATGTCATTCTCGGCCACATGAGCCTGGTGGGACCGCGCCCCGAGGTCCAGGAATACGTGCAGATGTTCACCGACGAAGAGCGCGCAATTCTTAGTGTCCGCCCCGGCATTACAGATTGGGCTACGATCTGGGACCGGGACGAAGACCGCACGCTGGCCCGAAGTCCCGACCCCGAGCGCGCCTATCGAGAGACCATCCGCCCGGAGAAGATACGTTTGCAGCTAGAGTATGTCCGTCGGCATTCTTTTCTGATCGACGTCGCCATCCTGTTCGAAACCGTGAAACTGTTGGTGCTGCATCCGCCTGTCCCAGCGCCGATTCACACCATCGGTGTACGCAAGCAGTAGAGGCAAACCAAATGATCACATCTGCCATGTCCGAGCCGGTTCCGGCTTTGGATTGTAAAGAGTCGGCGCCCGCACCCTCAGTTGCTCCGTGGCCGCACTTTGCCGAGGACGAAGTCGAGGCGGCGGTGAAAGTATTGCGCTCGGGGAAAGTGAACTACTGGACGGGCGAAGAAGGCCGGTTGTTTGAACGGGAGTTCGCGGAATTCGCGGGATGCAAGTATGCCATTGCGCTGGCCAATGGCACGGTCGCGCTCGAAGCGGGGCTCGGGGCATTAGGAATCGGGCCGGGCGATGAAGTCGTTACCACCGCGAGAACGTTTATTGCGTCGGCGAGTTGCGCAGTCGCAGTGGGGGCCCGGCCGGTCTTCGCGGACGTTGATCGCGACACCCAAAACATCACTGCCGAGACCATCCGCGCCGTCCTCACCCCAAGAACGAAAGCAATCGTGGCAGTACATCTGGCGGGGTGGCCCTGCGACATGGATGACATTCTTGCCTTGGCGCGGGAGCACGGTTTGAAAGTTGTAGAAGACTGTGCCCAGGCTCAAGGCGCAGTGTACAAGGGCCGTCCGATCGGTTCCATGGGAGACGTGGCGGCGTTTTCATTCTGTCAGGACAAGATCATGACCACTGCGGGCGAGGGCGGCATGCTTACCACTAATGACGCGTACACCTGGCGGCGCGCCTGGAGCTACAAGGATCACGGCAAAGACTATGACGCGGTTTACGCCAGCAATCACCCGGTGGGATTCCGCTGGGTCCATGAATCGTTTGGCACCAACTGGCGGATGACCGAGGTGCAGGCTGCGATGGGACGTGTGGCTCTGAGAAAGGTTCCGCAGTGGGTCGAGACGCGGAGGCGATTCGCGTCCCTATTGAGCGAGAATCTCGCCGGTCTTCCGGGTCTTCGAATCATGTGCCCACCCCCCGGAGTCAGGCATTCCTATTACAAATATTATATGTTCGTTCGTGCGGAAGCACTGAGGTCGGGCTGGGACCGCGACCGGATCATGCAAGCCATCAATGCCGAAGGCGTCACATGTTTTGTCGGCGGCTGCAGCGAAATTTACTTGGAGAAGGCATTCGCCCGCTGGAGCCCGCAGGCGCGCCTCCCGATTGCAAAGCAGCTGGGAGAGACGAGTCTGATGCTCTTGGTCCATCCAACCCTGTCTGAACAGAACGTCCGCGATGCCGCGTTTGCTGTCCGGAAAGTCATGTTGGAAGCCACCAAACCAGAGGCTCTTGCGATGGCCGCCGGTTCGGGTTCTTCCAGTTTCAGATAGGGCGTGGCGAGAATTGGTTGCGAAACTCGACGAACGACTTATGTCCTGTCGCTTTGCGCTTCCCATCGAGCCTGCCGCAAATATGCAGCCAGCACCCCAAAACGCACCACTTCGGGAAGAATCACCCACTCCTGAACCGGAGTGTAGCAGCAGCGTCATCATCGCGCTGGATCCGGAGGCCAGGCGTGGAAGGCTCGGAACTTGGCAGCCTGCATGCAACATGAAAAAGCGTGGCAGGGACGAGTAACGCCGCATTATCCGATTCTAATCGGCGGGAATCTCAACACTCCTGCCGGAGATTCAACCCGAAAAACGCAAGCAGTTCAGTCTAAGGGAAATCCTGCCGCTGCCGATGTAATGAATGCAGCGAAGCTGTCAGCGCAATCCGAAAACAACGGCGCCCACCGCGCTCCATCAAAAGCTTGCGGGCACCGGAAAGTCGAAAGCGGCCGGCCAAGCGCTCCCGTAGTGGAACCATCGGTTCCGCAATGGCGCTGTGTCTGCCGTTGGGCTAGCCCAGCGCGGGTCCATCGTCTGGGCAACGGTCGTCGGCATCCTAGGTCGAAAACTTACAGAGTCATTTCACCAAACCATGACGCATACTACTCCGGGATTACTGTTGCGGCACAAGCTCTGGTTTATCGGGATGTTCCAAGCCTCGCTCATCATCTGTTCCCTGGTCCTTGCCTGGCTGCTGCGGTTTGATTTCAGCTTGCTGCATCGTCCTATTCTCCTTTTAGCGATTCCAGTACTGGTGTTCGCACGGCTTGTGGCGATGGCCGGTTTTGGGTTGCTCCGCGGATGGTGGAAGTATGTCGGACTCAGGGACGGAATCGATATTCTAAAGGCCGTCGGCGCCGGTTCGGTTCTTTTCTGGGCGATCATGAGGCTCGCGCTGGGGGCTGATGGTTTCCCGCGCGCCATCTATGTGCTGGAGGCTGTGCTTACAACCGGATTGCTGATTGGCGTACGTCTTGGTTCGCGCCTGCTTGCAGAGTCGGTACGCGAAGATATTTCCTCGTTCAAGAGAGCGATCCTCATTGGCGCAGGCTGTGCAGCCCAGACCATCCTTCGCGAGATCCGCCAGCCCGGAGGCGGCTATGTTGCCTTGGGCTGTCTGGACGACGATCCCTCCAAGCTGGGCATTCGAATCCACAATGTTCGCGTGCTCGGCTCTGTCGATCACCTGCCGCGTTTGCTGGCTTCCCATCGTGTCGACGAAGTGCTGATTGCCGTACCTTCCGCCACTGGCGAGCAAATGCGCCGGTTCGTTGACATTTGCAGCCGCGCGAAGGTTACGTTTCGCACGGTTCCGGCATTGAAGGATATTGTCGCCGGTGAAGTGATCGTGAACCAGCTCCGTGAAGTCAGTCTGGAAGACCTGCTTGGCCGCCAGCCCGCCCAGATTGATCTGGAGTCCGTCCAGCGGAACATCGCCGGCCAGACCGTTCTTGTGACCGGGGCGGCGGGTTCCATCGGATCGGAGTTATGCCGCCAGATCCTTGGCTACAGCCCTTCGCGGCTCGTCTGTCTGGACCAGAGCGAAACTGGGCTTTTCTTCCTTCGTCTGGAGCTGGAAGGACAGGAACAGGACGCACAACTAGCATTTTGCATTGCCGACCTAAACGATGCCGATCGGGTGCGCTCTCTGTTGTTGGAATTCCACCCGCAAATCATTTTTCACGCCGCCGCCTACAAGCACGTTCCGATGATGGAATCAAACGTTCGGGAGGCGGTTAAGAATAATGTGCTGGCGCTCGTCGGATTATTGGATTTGGCGGACGATGCGGGCTGCAAAAGCTTTGTGTTGATTTCCTCCGACAAAGCCGTGAATCCAACCAATGTCATGGGTGCGACCAAACGAATCTGCGAATTGATCCTTTCGTCGCGCCCTCCCAACGGCATGCGCTGTGTCTCCGTGCGTTTCGGAAATGTGCTGGGTTCGAGCGGCAGCGTGATTCCCGTGCTGAAACAGCAACTCCGCAATCACCAGCCGCTAACCATCACCCACCCGGACATCAAACGATTCTTTATGATCACCCGGGAAGCTGTCGCCCTGGTTCTTCAGGCTTCTGAAATCGGGGGCCATGGCGACGTCCTTGTTTTGGACATGGGCGAGCCCATACGGATTGTGGATCTGGCCCGCAATCTCATTCGCCTTTCCGGCAAGTTCGAGAACGATGTGGAAATTCAGTTCACTGGCCTGCGCGACGGTGAAAAACTCGAAGAGGAACTCTTTTACGGCTACGAGAAAGTGTTTCCCACATCCTGCGGCAAAATCAAACGCACCAACGCGTCTGTTGAAGACTGGCCCCGGTTGTGCCGCCAGTTGAATGACCTTCACTCGTCCGTGAATGACGAGAGCGCGGCATCGATCCGTGCAAAGATCAAGGAAATCGTTCCCGAGTACTTCTTCCTGCCTCAGCCCTCGATCGAGCGCGCCAGAGAAGTACGCACGCAAGGCCACTTCGAAGCAGTCGCCGGTCACGACTAGCGCCGCCTTGCCTTCCAGCACTTCTCTTTTTCCACCTCTTCGTTGGGCCCCTAAGACGGTTTGTCCACCTGTCGGTGTCCGCTCGTCGCCCAATCCTGTAACTTCAAACATTCTTGCGAGGCCCCAATGCACAATCAGTGGATTTGGGAAGGAATCGTACTTTTCTCCGCCTTGAATCACAACCTGACTTTTGCTATAACAAAAGTGAAAGTTGTCAGGTGGGGTGCTAACAAGAGCTGCCTGTTCCGAGAAGGGAGCGGCGGCTTGCCGTGGTTTTGTCAAGAGAGCGGATGCTTCGAATGCGTCTCGCTCTGTTGTCTGTGTCTAATCGCTCGTGTAAGGCGCTTTCGAGAACTGCTGATTAAACGGTTCTCGCCGCGCAAAACATCGACCTCCTTGTCCTGAGCTGTGAGGAGTTTCTGGTGGGTTACGTTCCCAGAACCGATGTGCTCCACACTCGTTTCGAGTGCAAGCCTCGGGTAAAACCTGCGTTCTTCTCTGTTTTACCTTTCGCGGATGGCGGTCCCGCCGTTCGTCTAATCCATCAAGCTGTAACAATACTGCACACGCCGGAGGAAGATAATGGCGACGAATTTTGTTCGGATTGAAAACGACGAGGAAATCAAACAGCGTCTGGCGGCGGAACGCGCGCGGCTGCGCAAGATTGCCGGGCTTGACCGGCCCGATCATTTCCACCGCCCGGTCGAGCGAGCCTTCACTGCAGAAGAGCGCAGCAAAGTCACAATCCTGTTCGGAGGCTTTACCTGGAAGCACGAGGATTTGATCCGAGCGGTGTTCCAGGGTTGCGGTTACCGTTGCGAGAAGCTGCCGGTGCCCGACGTTCCCGCATTCCAGACGGGCAAGGAATTCGGCAATAACGGCCAATGCAACCCCACCTATTTCACTGTCGGCAATCTGGTGCAGTACTTGCAATTCCTGGAGAAGGAGGGCGTCTCTCGCCAGGATATTCTGGACAAGTACGTCTTCTTCACTGCCGGTTCCTGCGGTCCCTGCCGGTTCGGCATGTATGAAGCGGAATATCGTTTCGCTCTGAAGAACGCCGGGTTTGATGGTTTCCGCGTACTGCTGTTCAAAGACAGCGACGGAATCAAAGCCGCATCCGGCGAGCCTGGACTGAAGTTCACCATCGACTTCGGATTCGGCATGTTGAATGCCATGCACCTGGGCGACGTCATCAACGATTTGATTTATCAGGTCCGTCCTTTCGAAGTAAATAAAGGTGAGACCGATCGCGTGTTCCATGAAGCGGTTGACGGATTGTGCGAGGATCTGCGGAACCGCGATTCATTCGAGATTGAGCAGCGGGCTCCAGACTGGGCGAAACCCAAGTTCAAGAAGAACAAGGTTCTCCGGAACACCTTCAACGTCTTCGGCAAGTGGCACGAGCACATGTGGGGGAAGGATTACCTCAATGCTCTGACGACCGCTCGCGACAAGATGAACCGCATCGAGGTCGATCGCACCAAAGTGAAGCCGGTGGTGAAGATCACGGGCGAATTCTGGGCGCAGATTACCGAGGGCGATGGCAACTTCCACATGTTCGAATTTCTGGAACGCGAAGGCGCGCAGGTCATAGTGGAACCGATCGCAACGTGGGTGGCCTATCTGATGTATCAGGCCAAGGCGCACGCCAAAGCGAAGTGGCCGGTGAATCGTCCGCATCGCAATCCCGAGTGGTACGAACTGCAGAAGCAGGCGGCAAATTACTTCGGGTTGCGCAAGAAATTGTGGGGTATTGGCGCGGGCGAGCGCATGTGGAACTTCTTCTATCACAGGACGATTAAGAACATGGGCGGCATTACCCATCACCTCGTGCCACAAACTGAACTGGCTGAGATGGCCCATCCTTTCTACAACCAGTTTGCCCGCGGCGGAGAAGGCCACCTCGAAGTCGGCAAGAACGTTTATTACACCGTGCATCGTCTCTGCCATATGGTGTTGGCGCTCAAGCCTTTCGGCTGCATGCCATCGTCCCAGTCCGATGGCGTTCAGTCAGCAGTAGTCAACAAGTTCAAGGAGATGATTTTCCTGCCCATTGAAACTTCGGGCGAGGGCGAGGTCAATGCCCACAGCCGCGTGCAGATGGCGCTGGGTGAGGCCAAGGTGAAGGCCAAGACCGAATTCGAGCAGTGTCTGAAATCCACCGGCAAGAGCATGGAGGAAATCAGGGAATACATTGCCGAGCATCCGGAGTTGCGGCGGCCTTTCTATCACGTCCCGCATCGCGAAGGCGTTACCGGCACTGCGGCGCAGTTCATCCTGCACGTGAGCGATCGCATGAATAAGAGCACGCGGCTTTGGAAGCGAGCGCGAGTTCCTGGGATCGCTGTACCCAAAGCTGCGTAATCGTGGCAGCGACCGTCATCTTGTTTGCAAACCACGTGGGCAAGATGGCGGTCCACCACAATTCAAAACGCTTCTTGCCACTCTTTGGAGATAAGAATGCACGACCATAAGGGCCAGCAACCAAAGCCACAGCTATTTCAAATAGCTCCCGCGCCTGCACAACGGCCGCACGACCATCACACGGAATTCATGGTCGGACTCGATGTCGGCTCGACTACGGTGAAAGCAGTCGTAGTGGACGCGGCCACTGATAAGGCTTTGTGGCAGGACTATCAGCGTCATGAGACCAAGCAACCGGAGAAGACGCTGGAATTCCTGCGTCGCATCGAAAAGGAAGTCGGCATCAATCGGCATAACACGCGCATGTTCATGACCGGCTCCGGCGGCGGAGGGATCGCCGATCAGATTGGCGCCAAATTTGTGCAGGAAGTCACCGCGGTGTCGTTGGCGGTTGAGAAGATGCACCCCGAAGTGTATTCGGTGATCGAACTCGGCGGCCAGGACGCGAAAATCATCGTCTTTAAAGATGACGATGAGACGGGGCGAAAGAAGAAGATTCCGTCGATGAATGACAAGTGCGCGGGCGGCACTGGCGCGGTCATCGACAAGATCAATGCGAAGTTGAAGATTCCCGTCGCCGAGCTTGCCCTGCAAGGCTACCACGGGATCAAACTGCACAAGGTCGCTGGTAAGTGCGGAGTGTTCGCCGAGACCGACATTAACAGCCTGCAGAAAGTAGGAACGCCTCCGGATGAATTGATGGCTTCGTTGTTTGAAGCAATTGTGTTGCAAAACCTGAGTGTCCTTACGCGTGGCCACACACTGCGACCGCACGTTTTGTTGCTGGGTGGGCCGAACAGCTTCATCAAGGGGATGCGCGAGGCGTGGCAGGCAAATATTCCTCGGATGTGGCAAGAGCGAAAAGTCACGATTCCTGATGGCGCAAAGCCTGAAGAACTGATTAAGGTCCCGCAAAACGCACAATACTTCGCCGCTCTGGGCGCGATTGAATTCGGCAAGAGCGAGGAAGACTGCGTGGGTTGCTACCAGGGATACGAAAAGCTAGTGCACTACATCGATTATGGACGTCAGGAAGAAAAAGCCAAGTCTGGCGCTAAGGGACTGACCACCGACGAAAAAGAATTGGACGACTTCAAGGTCGACTATCGCCGCAAGAAATTTGTGCCCGCGACCTTCCCCGCCCACAAAACCGTCGGCGGATTTATCGGCATCGACGGCGGATCGACTTCCACGAAAGCCGTGTTGCTCGATGAGAACGGCGACATTCTCTGCAAGTCTTATCAACTATCGAACGGAAACCCGATCCAGGACACCATTGAAATGTTCGAGAATTTGCGCGGCCAGGTGGAAGCGCAAAAGGCGAAGCTGGAAGTCCTGGGAGTCGCCACCACCGGCTATGCAAAAGACATTCTGAAAGACGTCCTGCACGCGGACGTCGCCCTAGTAGAGACGGTCGCTCATACGGAATCAGCGCTCAAGTTCTACGAAGACCCTCACGTCATCGTCGACGTCGGCGGGCAGGACATCAAGATCATCATTCTGCATAACGGCCGGGTCAAAGACTTCAAACTCAACACGCAGTGTTCAGCGGGAAATGGATATTTCCTGCAATCAACCGCCGAAGGCTTCGGACTCAGCGTTGAACAATACGCCGATCTGGCCTTCTCCGCCCGGTCGATGCCGATTTTCGGGTATGGCTGCGCGGTCTTCATGCAGTCGGACATCGTGAATTTTCAGCGCCAGGGCTGGCGCGCCGAGGAAATTTTGGCGGGACTGGCGGCGGTGCTGCCCAAGAACGTCTTTCTGTATGTGGCCAGCATTCCCAATCTCGCGGCCTTGGGCACGCGTTTCGTCCTGCAGGGCGGGACGCAGAACAACATGGCTGTGGTGAAGGCGGAAGTGGATTTCATCCACAACAGTTTTCGTGCCGCCGGCAAGAAACCGGAAATCATTGTCCACGAATTCTGCGGCGAGTCGGGAGCCATCGGGGCTGCGGTTGAGTCTCTCCGCTTATGGCGCAATGGCCAGCAGACTACATTTGTCGGGCTGGAGGCAGTGCGAAAAATCGAGTACCGCACCACACGTAACGAAAGCACGCGTTGCAATTTCTGCAAAAACAATTGCCTGCGCACGTTCATTGACATCCGAACCGTCCCCAAAGATGACCTGAGCTTCGTTCCGATCCAGAAGGTCACGAAAGTTCCACTAATGCATGGCGAGCAGCGATTGATCATCGCGACTTGCGAAAAAGGCCTGGTCGAAGATGTCAACGACATGAAGGACATTAAGGCCGGCATCGATCAGATCAAAGACAAATATCCCAACTTCGTAGACTTCGCTGCCCATGAGGTTTTCCGGCCGGTTAACCCAAAAACAGTAGCCGATCCCATTCCGGTGACGAAGTTCTGGAACAAGTCGGGAAAAGAGCGCATTCCACTAATGGAAAAGCGCAAGAAGGTTCGCGTCGGAATTCCCCGTGTGCTGAACATCTACACTTACGCGCCGCTCTTCAACGGATACCTTGAGAGCCTCGGCGTGCAACCCGAAAACATCATCTACTCGGATTACACCAGTTCCGAACTCTACCGCGCGGGCGCCAGCCGCGGCGCAATCGATCCCTGCTTCCCGGCGAAGATCGGTATTTCGCACGTCTACAACCTGATCCAGGAGAAGCATCGAAAAAAGCCGTTGGACGTCATTTTCTTTCCGATGTATGACGTGCTGACTTCTCCGCTGGTCAAGATCGTCGGCGCCAACGCCTGCCCCACCGTGACCGCAACGCCGGAAACCGTGAAAGCGGCGTTCACCAAGGAGAACGACGTGTTCGCCGAGCACAACGTGAAGTACGTCGACCCCATCCTGAACTTTGCCGATCGAAAACTGTTTGCGCATCAGATGCTGCAGGCCTGGCAGCCGATTCTCGGACTATCGATGGAAGAAAACGATCGCGCAGTCGAGGTTGGCTACCAAGCGCTGGCCGACTACGAGACCAGCATTCGCAAGCGTGCACGCCAAGTTCTCGATCAACTGGAACGCGAAGACCGCATCGGCATCGTCATGTTGGGCCGCCCCTATCACCACGATCCCGGCCTCAATCACGAAATTATGGAGGAATTCCAGAAGCTGGGCTATCCCATCTTTTCGCAAAACACGCTGCCTCTCGATGAAGATTTGCTGGAACGGCTCTTCGGCGACGAAGTTCGCGCCGGGGTGATCAGCCATCCTCTCGATATTACGGACGCGTGGAAGAATTCCTATTCCTGCAGCACCAACCACAAGGTCTGGGCAGCGAAGTTTACCGCCCGCCATCCCAACCTGGTTGCTCTCGAAGTCTCCAGCTTCAAGTGCGGCCACGACGCGCCCATCTACGGAGTCGTTGAAGGCATCATCGAGCAATCAGGCACTCCGTACTTCTGTTTCAAAGATCTGGACGAAAACAAGCCCACCGGATCGATCAGGATTCGCGTGGAAACCATCGATTACTTCCTGCGCCGCTACCGCGAGGAAGTCATCAAGAAGCGCAAAGCAAACGAGGATATCGAAAAACAATTAGCTGCCCTGGAAGAACAACTCCGCGGCCAATTTGAGCAAGAGACTCAAGGCATGGCCGCCGACTGATCAGTGGAAGGATTCAGGACGAAATATCAAAGCTCAGCCACTCGGCGCTGCACGAAGAGAAAGTACAGCGCCACCAGAATCAGCACCAATCCATTTACCCCAAGGACGACAGGCGCGGTAAACATCGGGACCAGCCACCCGGACAGCAAATTCCCCATGGGCATGCCTCCGCGGAATGCGCAGTTGTAAACGCTCATCACGCGCCCGCGCATTTCGTTGGTGGTAATCAACTGCACCAGCGAAGTCACCGTGGCAAAAACCGCCATCATCGAAGCTCCCACGAGTACGAGCATGGCATAGCTCAGCGGCAACGATCTGGAAAAAGAAAACCCTGCGATCCCTGCCCCAAGGCTGATAAGCGTCGTAAGGGCAACGCGCCCCTTGTTTGGTATGTTGCCCATAGCCGCAACAATCAGCGAGCCGCAGATCGAACCGATTCCCATCAACGAAAGCAGGTTGCCGTAGGTTTCAGGACCACGATGGAAAAAATCTTTGACGAACACTGGAATGTAAGTACGCATGGGCATGCTCAAGGCGGTCATGCAGAACGCCAGCACGATAAGCGCCTCCATGGATCCCTGCTTGCGAACAAACGCAATGCCCTGCTTCAGGCTGCCAAAGATCGATTCGGTAGTTTTCTCCGGCAAATATCGGGCCCTGATGATGGAGAGGGAAATGACGGGCGCAAGGAAGGAAAGCGCATTCAGCCCAAAGCACCATTGCTCGCCCAACTTCGCCAACGCCTGTCCGGCCAGCGCGGGTCCAATCGTGACCGCCATATTAAATTGGATCGAATTCAGCGCAATCGCGTTGGGCATGTCCTCTCTGTCGACTAGGTTGGGAATCAGCGCCTGGTACGCTGGTCCGCCAAAGGCCTGGGCCAAACCTGAAACGAACGAGAGACAAAGCATATGCCACACGTGTATCCGCGAGGTCGCGACTAGAACCGTAAGCACGGTTGCGCAAGCCATCTGAACGTATTGGGAGCCGAGAAGGATCTTCCGCCGCTCGGCCCTGTCGGCCACCACGCCGCCGATCAACGAGAAAAGGAAGATAGGGATGCCGGCGAGAAACTGATCCATGGCGAGCAGGAAGGCCGAATGGCTTAATCGATAAATCAGCCAGCCCTGCGCTACGATCTGCATCCAGGTGCCGATACTGGACATGCAGGCACCGAACCACATCAGACGGAAATCGCGATAGTGAAACGCTTTAAATACCCGGCGAAAAGTCGACTTCATCCATGTTCTCCGCGGGTCTGGCGCCCGCATTCTATCTTCGCACGAGCGCACGTCCGCTCCGTTCGTCAGGAACAATCAGCAATGCGACGAGTTGGCCTGGTTTGCCTAACTAGAGGGGAGACAGTTCGTCTTCGTTCTCCTGCTTCTTTCCACGCACAATCCTCTTCTCCAGGAAACGCTGGGCCAAGTCTTTGCCCCCGATTCCGAATGCGATTGCCAAGCCAAGCATCAGGGCCCCGAAGGCGATTCCGAAGGCAACGAGCATGGTCTCTTTTGCAAGGCCCAGCTCTTCGAAAACGACAGACAATACGAAAACAATGATGATGCTACGGGCCGCGAGGCTCAAAACCCGAGGGGAAGGCATATTCGCATTGACCGCAGCCAGCAGAGCAGCGCGGGAAAAGAAGCTAGCAGCAAGCATCCCAAAGAACAAGATGAAAATCGCAACGAAAAGACGCGGCAGGAAGAGAAAAAATGTTGCGATTTGCTCCTGCAGGCCCAGGATCCCGAGAACGCTCACTCCCAGCAGAATAAAGCCCAGCCAGGTTACCCAGAAGACAAAGCGGCTCAGTATTTCCGTGGCCGAAGGCAGCGCGGCCTTGCTGAGCAATTGGGAGGCGCCCGCATTTTCTGAAAGTTTGTCGAACTTGACAAGTCTCAGAATGCTGCGCAGAACAACTTTTACACCGTACGCGATCACCCAGCCCAAAATGGCGAGGATCAGCATTACGATGAGACGAGGAAGGAGGTGTGCGAAGCCCCTGGCAATCTCGTGCAGCGCCTGACTTAGTTCGCTGATAATCATTTCCCGCATAGTTTGCCTCACTCTCTCGATTTCCACATTTCCAGCAGGTAAGGTTTCAATCGCTCAAACTCAAGGCATAAACCTTCGATGTTTCTCTCGACGTCATCCGCGCCTGCGTTGCGATTCTCGGTCAAGAAGGTGAACGCTCTGCCGCGGAAAAGTGGCGCCAGGGCTTGGATGATGTGATCCCGGCTGATTACAGTTTTCTGATACGCGGCGGCAAACTCGTACACGGTCCTGACCCACAACTCTGCGGAGTATTGGAAGTCTTCTTCTCCCAGGCGGCCGATGCGCTGTAGTTCCGCCAGAGTGGAAGGGGAAAGAATTGCCTGAAAGACGGACTCCAATTCGGTAACTCCCGTGGAGAACATCTCACGCAAGCGTTTGCGATTTACCCGCAGTGGTTCCAGAAGTACGTCATGGTCAGCCCCGTTAGTAGGAACCGGCTCGGAACCGGCCACGACACTCCACATGGGAAGGTCCTGCTCACACGCCGAGAACAAAGCTCCGACGGTCTGCCGTAGCACCGGTACCAAGTCGGGGGCATTGCGCTCGATGTGAATCTTTTCGCCCAGAAAAGACTGACAAATACGATATTTTCCCGTGATCGCAGCCAGGGTAAAGCGGAGCTCGACGCCGGCCCCACCGGTTCCATCCGTCCAGGCGTTTTGTCCAAGGAATTGTGTTCCAAGGCGGCTGGAGAACCCGAACTCTGGCGAATAGATTTCTCGGATCCTTAATCCGTAAAGTGCCCGGGTCATCGGGTACAGCAGGTTCGTTACGAGCAGCCCTTCAAACTTGTGTCTGCGATAGGTGGGAGTCACCAGATCGAAGCCGTCACGATAGATCGGAAGCAGAAGCCTGGAGAGCCAGTCGGGTTCAATGTTAGCGGACTCCGGTGAAAGCATCACGCAGGCTTTGGCTCGGAGCAATTCGGCGGCAGCCAGGATCGACCGGAAAGCGACTCCGCTTGCCGGGTTGGTCGCGTACTTCGTGCTTATCGAGTGCAACGTACGAAGGGCGTACAGATTGGATGCCGGGCGCGCATCATCGATCGACACGCCGGTTACCAGCGCGGGAGTGCCATCACGAGATCCGCCATCGACATTAATGATCGCGGCTCGTTCGCGAGGGAACCCGCGCAGGATGCCGCTCCGAATCGTGTTTACAATCGATCCGATAGTCTTTGCGTTATTGTGAGTGGGCAAGCCCACCAGGATGTCCACTTCGCCAACGTTGATCAGTTGGCGAAGAAAATCATCCGTAAGAAAACTCTCCTCTGCCAATTCCAGCTCCGTTCGAAGTGTTCCTGCGGACCGCCATCTGGACGCGCGGCACTCGAAGTCTGCGCTACCTGCGTTCGCTTAGATCCGCCGCAGTCGAAACCAGTAAAACTGATAAGGCCCCATCGTTAGTAAATAGGGAAGATCGCCCACACGGGGAAACATATTCCCGCCAAACATCTCAATCGGGATACTCCCCTTGTAGCTCCGCAGGTCCAGTTCGACAGCTTGCGCAGTGCTCGAAAGGTTGTTGACCACCACGACCGCCTCGCTGCCCAGCCTCCGCACATAAGCCAGGATTCTGTGATTGGCTGGGTGGAGAAACTCGATTGATCCCCTCCCGAACACCGCAGTCGAACTGCGAACCATTATGATGCGTCGCATCCAGTTCAGGAGCGAGTGTTCGCTGGCTTTTTGCCTCAACACGTTCACGGCCGGATAACCATACACAGGATCCTGAATGAGCGGCGCATATAAACGCTCAGGGGCTGCGGCCGAAAAGCCACCGTTCGTCTCCCCCGTCCACTGCATCGGAGTCCGTACGCCGTTCCGGTCGCCCAAAGTAATGTTGTCGCCCATCCCAATCTCATCGCCGTAATAGATGATCGGTGTTCCTGGTAAAGACATCAACATTCCATTCATTAACTCTATGCGTCTGCGGTCATTGGCCAGCAAGGGAGCGAGCCGCCTGCGAATTCCGAGGTTCAGCCGCATGGTCTTGCTTTCCGCATAGGTGTCATACATGTAATCGCGTTCCACGTCCGTTACCATTTCCAGAGTCAACTCGTCATGGTTGCGCAGGAACAGCGACCACTGGCATGGGGGCGGGATTTCCGGAGTCTGTTGCAGGATTTCAGTGATGGGCTTGCGGTCTTCCAGCTTTAGCCCCATGAACATCCTGGGCATCAACGGAAAATGAAAGGCCATGTGGAATTCATCTCCGTCGCCGAAATATGCCCGAAGGTCGGCGGGCCATTGATTGGCTTCCGCCAGAAGCATCCTGCCCGGAAAAGTTTCGTCCAGTTTTCGCCGCAACTCCTTCAGGACTTGGTGAGTCTCCGGCAGGTTCTCACAATTCGTACCCTCCCGTTCCACCAGGTACGGCACCGCATCGAGCCGAAAGCCATCAACCCCCATCTCCAGCCAGAACTTCATCACATTCCACATCTGTTCGCGAACCGCAGGACTGTCGTAGTTGAGGTCGGGCTGGTGACTGAAAAAACGATGCCAGTAAAAAGATTTTGAAATCGGGTCCCACGCCCAGTTGGATTTTTCCGTGTCCAGAAAGATGATGCGCGCGTCTTTGTAGCGATTATCAGTGTCGCTCCAGACATACCAATCGCGGCGCGAATTGTCGCGCGAGCTTCGCGACTCCTGAAACCATGGGTGCTGATCCGAGGTGTGGTTCAACACCAATTCGATAATGACCCGGATTCCCCGGTCGTGGGCCGACTTCAGAAACTTCTGGAAATCCTCCAGTGTTCCGTAGCTGGAATGGACCGCGTTGTAGTCCGCGATATCGTAGCCGTCGTCGCGCAGGGGCGAAGGGAAGAATGGCATGAGCCAGATGGTGTTGATCTCCAGATCCTGAAGGTAGTCGAGCTTGCCTTCAAGCCCCTTGAAATCGCCGAAGCCGTCCCCATTGCTGTCGTGGAACGTGCGGACGTGGACTTGGTAAATAATCGCGTCCTTGTACCAAAGCGCGTCTTGGTTTAGTGGCATTCCATTGTCCTATTCATCACGCCGCGAACGGCCGATGCGGCCGGGGCAGAGAAGGGAAGTGGAGCAAGAATCCCGCCACATCGAGGGAGGTTCATTCCGTAACAATACAAAGGGAGACAGTGTTGGAGCAAGGCGCGCACCATGCCTGAATCGAACGTGGTGAGGACAGGGCCGGGTCGGCACGGTCTGCTGACATCAACCGAGAGAGTACCCGGGCGGTCAGTCACTTCAAGGGCGATCCCAGGGCAGCCTAGCTTCTGTCTCTGATCTAATCTCCGGCGGTTTCTTCTTCCGCGGCACCGTGACGCCGCAGCAACTGGGGCAAGTTCTGAGAGAACGCCGAGCGCGGCAATACCATGTCGCATCCCACTTCGTGCGCCTTCTGCTTCAAGTCGCCTTGTACGTGGGAGAGGAAACCGATGATCGAAGTCTTCTTCAGCTTGCTTTTGAGTTTCGGAATCAGAGTCAGGGGCTTGGCGGCTGCGTTGTTCATGTCGAAGATGACCAGCGATGGTTTTTCCTCGCCGTTCAGCTTGATACGCTCCAGCATATCCTTTTCATTCTTGACGAACTCCACTTTGACGTTGAGCTTCCGCGCCGTCTCCTGAATCTTGGCCTGGAAAAACATATCATCCACGAAGGCAAAGATGCGCGAATTCGCGTCCTCGTTGGGTGGGAGCGGCTCCGGTTCCACGGGAGTGTAGGCAGGAGCAAAGCCGGGGCGGCCGCCTCGCCCGCGCGGCCCTTTGTCGCCGCCGAGCGCGCCGCGATAGCTATGATCCATGGGAGCGCTGTAGATGCCGCTGATTTGCTGACGATCGCGACCGCCGGGCGGCCCTGAGCGATTCGATGGGCGACGTCCGCGTCGCCGTCTGCCTCGCCCTCCGCCTCCGGAGGGACTTCCGGGTCCAACATTCATAATTGTTTTCTCTTTGTTTTAGTCTTTTACTGTGTAGTCTTGCGTTTCAACCCCCAGAGGGGGATTCTGTTTTATTGCCCTGGTGCAACCG
>Ga0210407_10000953_pt1 | contig 29004 bp, 28 predicted proteins | sample IncBWC27MmetaG_FD_150860 | JGI IMG/M metagenome (GOLD analysis project Ga0210407, IMG submission 150860) | Forest soil microbial communities from Barre Woods Harvard Forest LTER site, Petersham, Massachusetts, United States - Inc-BW-C-27-M | ecosystem: Environmental > Terrestrial > Soil >...
CTCGACGGCATTCTTGCAGGCACACGGGAGGGAAACGCATGTTTCACTTGCTCTGGTATGTTCTGATCGGGCTGATCTCGGGCGTAATCGCGAAATCGGTAATGCACGTCCACATGACGATTTTCTGGACGGTCGTGCTCGGCGTCATCGGCTCCATCATCGGCGGCGGCGTCACCCACATGTTTTCGCGCCCATCAAACGACCGCTATCATCCTGCAGGCCTCATTTTGTCCACCCTCGGCGCGATCCTGGTTCTCTACATTTGCTTTAAGCTGAATATTCATTTTCCCGAGATCAACCTCGCAACCAGATAGGACGGCTACAGCTGCTCTTGCCAATATTCCGGCCGGCGATGCCCGTGGGCGACGGTAATGACTTCCCGTCCCACCACAATGCGATAGTCAACTAACGGAGTTCTCCCTCTATCCGCCTCCCTTCGTGTACACTCCTCCTTCATGAAAATCCTCCTCTTCGGCGCAACAGGTTCCGCCGGCGCGGCCGTCCTCGAAGCGTGCCTTGCCGCCTCGATCGTTGAAGAAGTCCGCGCCATTGTCCGCCGGCCTCTGATGCACACGTCTCCCAAACTGCGCACCTTCGTCCACAAAGATTTTCTGGATTACGCGACCGTTGAAGAAGCCTTCCGCTCCATTGACGCCTGCCTCTTCTGCCTCGGCATCTCCTCCATGCAGGTCTCCAAGGAGGACTACCGCACCATCTCCTACTCCTACCCGCTCGCCGCCGCCAACATGTTCAAGACCAAAAGCCCCGGCGCGGCGTTCCATTACATCAGCGGCGCGGGCACCGGCCCCGAGAGCCGGCAGCTTTGGGCGCGCGTCAAAGCGCAAACCGAGCGTGACCTCATTGAACTTGTCGACGCCGACTGCTGGCGCCCCGCCTTTATCGACGCCAAGCCCTCAGGCAACCTTCCGAAAATCTACGCGCTGATCCAACCGCTGGGCCGGCTCTTCAAGCCTTTTCCCAATCTCTACGTTCACGGCCACGATATCGGCCGCGCCATGCTGCAAGCCACTAGCGAAAAACTCCGCCGCCGCACCATCGAAAACGCCGAAATCCGACAAATCGCCGCTCGTGCCACGTTCTGAGCTGGCGGCGCCGTGTAACCGTCCGCACTGCCATTGCGTCCAAACAGCAGAAGTTGTATTTAGGCCCGAGTTGTTGAGGTCAGGAAGGCCAACATGAAGCCCCTCAGCCGCTTTTTCATTCTAGCCGGGATCGTTCTTGTCTCGGCCACCGCGCTTCCCGCGCAGCGTTTCATCTCCAGTGGATTTTCATCCGGCTTTACTGGCGGCTATTCCGGGTACGGCGGTTATGGCGATTACAGCTATGGTTGGGGCAGCGACTTTGGCGGATGGGGCTTCGGTGGCTTTGGCCTGCATCATCCCGAGGAGCACGCGCCGTTCGGCGTGGGCTACGCGCACGGTGACTCCGATTTCCAGCAAAGCGAATTTATGGACTTCGATCGGGCCGTCACGTTGGGCAAGAAAATCCTCGCGCAGCAAGCCGCCCTACAACCTTCCCTGGGAGACATCGTCCGCAGGATGCATCTCCACGCGAGCATTTCACCCGCAAAGACCGGTCCGCTAGTGCTGATGCAGGACAATGACGGCAAGCTGTTCGTCTGCCGAACGTCCGACACGAACTGCCGCAATACCGTCTAGCTCCCGAACTCTCACGCCGCTACTACTTCGGCTCCCCCGCCTCGCCTGTTTCCATCGCCGCGCCGGCAACGGCCTTCTTCAACTGGCCCATGTAATTCGTCAAATATTCGCGAGGAACGGAATGCACATAAGGATTCACGATCCACGCAAAGATGGCCGGCACGCCGCGGCTTAATCCCAGGAATTCAATCTGAACGTACACGCCGTCATCCGCCTCCATATACCGCGTGTAAAGATCCAGTCGCCAGAGATAACCGCGATCGTTACCGACAGGGCGTTCACTCTCGTCTTTTTCCCCGGGATTTCGCACCTCCGCGATGCGCGCCGCCCTGGCGAAGGAATATTCATGCGTCGGGTCGTTCTGCGTGAAATCGATGTCGAATTGAGTGTTGTAAACCGCGGTCACAATTGTTTTCCGGTAAAACCGGAAATACACATGGAAATGCTCTCCATCGCGGCTAAGTAATTCGGACCGCTGCACGTCGGGCTTGAATAACTCCGCCTGATGCGCGTAATCCTGGGTCACTCGAAGCACTTGCTCCAGCCGGGCCTTGGGAACAAATCCGATGGCCAGCCAGTGATGAACCAGCCCGTCGGGAATCTCGATTTTCTTTCCGTCATCCTTCGTATTCAGGGACCGGATGAAGACCTGGCCGCTCTTGATGCGCTCTATTTCCGCTTTTCGCTGTTCTTCGGGAAGGGAATCGATGGCCAGGAACTGCCCTGGGGTGGAAAGTTCGGTTCGTATCCTCGCTTCAGTCAGTTCTTCGTAATGCTGAAACGCCTTCACCGTGCGAGGCTTCAACTCCGACGCGCTTGTTCTTCCGGTGGTCAGCACCGCAAGAAAGACCAAACCCAGGGGAAGGGGACCGCGGCTCCGAGCCATACACGCTCCGTGAATGTGTATTCGTCCTCAGGTTGGATGACCGAGAGGGGCATTCTGCTACGTCTTAGGCAGGTTGACGACCGTGAGCTAAGAGAACTAAGAACCAAAAACTTACAACTTCTCTTACCCCTTCGGCAGCGCCGCGATCACGGCGTCCGTAAACTCCTGCGTCCCGGCTTTGCCGCCCACGTCCTTCGTGACGTGTTTTCCCTCTTTGTAAACCTTGATCAGCGCCTTTTCAATCCGCTCCGCCGCAGAATTCTCGCCCAGATGATGCAGCATCAGGATCGAGCTCATCAGCAGCGCCGTGGGATTCGCCAAGCCCTTGCCCGCAATGTCCGGCGCCGTTCCATGCACCGCCTCGAATATCGCGCTTTCCGCCCCGATATTTCCGCTTGGCACCACGCCCAGTCCGCCCACCAAACCCGCCGCCAGGTCGCTCATCACGTCGCCATACAGATTCGGCAGCAGCAACACGTCAAACTGGTCCGGATTGATCACAATCTGCATGCAAGCGTTATCCACGATCAATTCCGCGTATTCGATGTCCTTGTACTTCTCCGCCACCGCTCGCACCGAGTGCAAGAACAACCCGTCGCTCAACTTCATGATGTTCGCTTTGTGAATCGCGTGGATCTTCTTCCGCCCCATCTTCCGCGCATATTCGAACGCAAACTTCGCAATGCGCGTCGAAGCCTTCTCCGTAATGATCTTCAGGCTCTCCACCACGCCCGGCACCACTTCGTGCTCCAGTCCGGAGTACAAATCCTCGGTGTTCTCGCGCACGATCACCACGTCCACGCCATCGAAATGCGATTTCACTCCCGGCAGATTCTTCACCGGCCGCAAGTTGGCATACAATTCCAGGCTCTTCCGCAGCGCCACGTTTACGCTGCGCGCGCCGCCGGCAATCGCCGTGGCCATCGGCCCCTTCAGCGCTACGCGATTCCGCCGCACCGATTCAATCGCCGCCGCGTTCAAGACTTCCGCGCCAATCGTTTTTTTGTCGGTGTTTTCTGCGCGCGCGCCCAGAATCTCCCAGTCAATCTTCACGCCCGAAGCGTCCAGCACGCGCTGGGTGGCCGCCGAAACCTCCGGCCCAATCCCTTCGCCAGGCAGCAATGTAACCGTATGTTTCATAAGGCATCTATATTAAGGGAAGTGGCACAGCTTGTCGAAGTGCGCCGTTTTAAGGGTTTTGGACCGCGCCGGTGTCTGATCGCTGTTATCCGGTTTTCAGGCAAGCTTTACCCGATTGGACACCCGGCTTTGCGCTATTCGTACCTGTGTTATACTAACAACGTATCTATCCTTGCGGAAGATTCCGCGAGTGGAGGCCATAAGAATTATGATTAATCTCACGCCCACTGCCGCCGTAAAAGTGAAGGAAATCATGTCCATGCAGACCCCCGTTCCGGTGGCCCTGCGTGTTGCCGTGGTTGGTGGCGGCTGTTCCGGTTTTCAATATCACATGGCGTTTGAAAACCAGACCAACGATTCCGATGAAGTCGTGGATTTCAACGGCTTGAAGGTTGCCGTCGACCAGATGAGCTCCATGTACCTTGAGGGCGTGGAAATCGACTACGTCGAAACCCTCGAAGGCGCCGGCTTCAAGTTCAACAACCCCAACGTCAAGAGCACCTGCGGCTGCGGCAGTTCCTTCAGCGTTTAAGCATTTGTAGCGGCGACCTTCCGAGGCCGTCACTTTTTCTCCCGTATCTTACGAGGCTCCTGGGCAACCAGGAGCCTTTTCTTCTCTGCGAACTCTGTGCTCTTTCTTTGTGTCCTCTGTGTTAAATCCGCCTCTCTTTCTTCTAGCCCCTTTACTTACCCGCCACATCCAAGCACCATACAACCGCATGGAGGCTCCCCCATGGATCTCAAGCAAGTCATCTTCATCACCGGCGCCAGCACCGGCTTCGGCCGCCTCTTCGCCGAGACCCTCGCCCGCCACGGCCACACCGTCTTTGCCACCATGCGCGATCCCCAGGGCAAGAACGCCAAAAACGCTGCTGATCTCCTCGCGCTGGCCAGCAGGGAATCGCTCTCGATTTTCACGCTCGAGTGCGACGTCACCAGCGACGCCTCCGTGGAGCTTGCCGTTCGCAGCGCCATCGCCCAATCCGGCCGCATCGACGTAGCCATCAACAATGCCGGCTACGGCCTCATCGGCCTCGCCGAAGCCATCACCACGCAACAAGCGCAGCAGATCATGGACACCAACTTCATGGGCTGCGTCCGGGTCAATCGCGCCGCCCTTCCCCACATGCGCCGCCACCGCCATGGCTTGCTGATGCACATCAGCAGCGGCGCAGGCCGTGTGGTCATCCCCGCGTTCTCTCTTTACACCGCCAGCAAGTTCGCCATGGAAGCGCTTGCCGAAACCTATCGTTACGAGCTCGCCTCGCAAGGAATCGAATCCGTGGTCGTCGAACCCGGCGCCTACCAGACTCCGGTTTTTGGCAACATGGTTACGGCTTCGGACCAGTCTCGCGCGGACACCTACGGCAGCACCAATAATATTCCGTCCAAGATGACTGCGCTTCTGTCCGCGGCAGGCGGCAATCCCCAGGAAGTCGCCGATGTAGTCCTGCGCATCGTGGAAACGCCCGTGGGGCAAAAGAAGCTGCGTTATCGCGTCAGCGAAGCGGACCTCGGCGTCGACGAAATCAACGCCACCACCGACCGCGTCCAGGCCCGTCTCCTCGAAATGTTCGGCCTCACCGCCGAAACCACCTTCGCACAGCGCGAAGCCGCCGGCGCCGATTAGGTCTGTAGCTCACCCATTCAGGGGTGAGGGTTTCCAGTACACGGACAAGGTCGCTGATTCGCCGCGAAAACCCTCAGGCCTGAAGGCCTGAGCCACAGCTTTGGTGGAGCGTGTCGATTAGACAATGTACCCTGCAAAGCCTTATCCTAATCTTCAGTCCGAATGAAGATAGCCCTCGCCCAATTCAACCCAACCGTCGGCGACTTTGAAGGCAACTCCTCCCGCATTCTCGACCTTGCGGACCAAGCCAAACGCCGTGGAGCGGAACTCGCCGTTTTCTCCGAGCTCTGTATCTGCGGCTATCTCCCGCTCGATCTCCTCGAACGCCCCGCCTTCATCCAGCGCAATCTCGACACTCTCAAAGACATCGCCTACCGCATGCCGCTTCCAGCCGTCGTAGGCTTTGCCGGCCGCGTCGATCATCCCCGTAACGGGCCGGCCATCGCCAACAAAGCGGCACTCATCCAGGACGGCCGCGTCGTTTTCGAACAAAGCAAAATGCTTCTGCCCACCTACGACGTCTTCGACGAATCGCGCTACTTCCAGCCGGGCGAAAGAGATTACGTCTATGGCATGGGCCGCGAACAGCTCGGCATCACTATCTGCGAGGACGTCTGGAACGACAAAAATTTCTGGGCCAAACCGCGTTACGCCCGCGACCCCGTCACCGAACTCGTCCAGCAGGGAACTAGCATTCTTCTAAATATCTCCGCCTCGCCCTACACCATCGACAAGCGCTCCCTGCGCATCGAGATGCTCCGCTCCATAGCGCAGCAGCATCGCCGCCCGATCATTTATGTCAACCAGGTTGGCGGCGACGACTCGCTCATTTTCGACGGCGCCAGCATGGCCCTCACCCCCGACGGCCACATCGCCGCGCAAGCCAAAGCCTTCGAAGAAGACCTCGTCCTCTTCGACACAGTCACCGGCAAGGGCGACATCCACCCGCAAACAAAAGAGGAAATCGCCTACGCCTACCAGGCCATCATCACCGGAACGCGCGACTACGTCCGCAAATGCAATTTCAGCAAAGCCATCGTCGGCCTCAGCGGTGGAGTGGACTCCGCCGTAGTCGCGGCCATCGCCGTCGACGCGCTGGGCAAGGAAAACGTCCTCGGTGTTTCCATGCCGGGTCCATACTCTTCCGATGGCAGCAAATCCGACGCGCAATGTCTGGCAAAAAATCTGGGCATCGAATTCCTCACCGTTCCCATCACCTCTGTTTTCGATTCCTACATCGGGTCGCTCAAGCCGGCCTTCCACAATCGTCACGTGGACGCCACCGAAGAAAACATCCAGGCCCGCATCCGCGGCAACTATCTGATGGCGCTTTCGAATAAATTTGGCTCTATGGTCCTCAGCACGGGAAATAAATCCGAAATCGCCGTCGGCTACTGCACGCTCTACGGCGACATGGCCGGCGGCCTGGCTGTAATTTCCGATGTGCCGAAGCTCATGGTCTATGAGCTCGCCGAATACATAAATCGCGAAAGGGAACTGATTCCCCGCTCGACCATCGAGAAACCTCCCAGCGCCGAGCTGCGTCCAAATCAAAAGGACTCGGACTCTCTGCCGCCCTACGAAGTGCTGGACCGCATCCTGAAAGCCTATATCGAGGAAGTGAAAACGCCCGTGGAGATCGCCGAAGACTTTGGCTACGACCTGCAGCTGGTTCGAAACATCGCCATGCTCGTCGACCGCAACGAATACAAGCGCAAGCAAGCCGCGCCCGGCCTCAAAATCACTTCGCGCGCCTTCGGCTTTGGCCGTCCATTTCCCATCGCCCAGCGCTTCGTTCCATGATCGAGATTCGATCCATCTCGTGTAGGGGCGGCTTTATGCCGCCTTCTTCGATTTCAAATCAAAAAAGGACCACCACCGCGTGAAAAACAAACTCAGCCCAATCCTGTTCCTGTTCTTCGCCACGTTCACGGCGTCCATCACGCATGCACAACAACCGGCCAGCCAATCCCCACTCCAAAAAAATATCGAATCCTATCTCCGCCGCTCCTTCGCCCTGGGCCCCGACGTCCAGATCACCGTCGGCCCGCCCACCGAAATAGGGAACTCCGGCCTGCTCGAAACTAATATCGACGTCAAAACCGACCAGGGCTCCGACAAGGTCAAGATGTACATCACCAAGGATGGCCGCTATCTCCTTCGCGGCGAGATTTCCGACCTTTCGAAAGACCCACTCGCCGAAAACACCTCCAAGCTCGACCTCTCCAAGTCCCCGGTCCTCGGCGATCCGAAAGCCACCGTCACCATCGTCGAATTTGCCGACTTCGAATGCCCCGTCTGCCGCAACCTCCACGACGCTCTCCGCGGCCTTCTGCCCAACTATCCCCAGGTCAAGCTGATCTTCAAAGATTTCCCCATCGACCAGATCCACCCTTGGGCTCGCACAGCTTCGCTCGCCGGCCGCTGCACCTACCAACAGGACCCCGCCGCCTTCTGGAAGTTCTACGATTTCATCTACGACAAACAGGATCTGGTCTCCGCAGCCAACGTCTATGACAAGGTCGTCGACTTCGCCAGCCAGGCCAAGCTGAACCCGGACGCCTTCAAAGCCTGCCTCGCCTCGCCTCAAACCACCGCCGAGGTCGACGCCAGCCTCGCCAACGGCAACCTCCTCGAAGTCCGCAGCACGCCCACGCTCTTCATCAACGGCCGCCGCATCGTCGGCGCCGACCCCCACGGCATCCAGCAATACATCGACTACGAACTCGCCCAACAAAAATCCGCGAAGAAATAATCGCTGATGATCCATTTTTGAGTGCAGCAACTCCGCTACCACCTTCGAAGCGCTAAGTGCGAGCCTGCAACTCTCGGTGGAAGACCATTAATCAGGGAAGTAGACCAGCCAAAAGGGATTTAGGATAAGGAGAAGGAACGCGACCAGCAAAATTATATGGATCGTTAATCACCGGCTATTGGCTGAGATGCGCAAGGGCGGCGCGGAGCGGGGCACTCGAGACATGAATTACACCACCCGAGTAGGGCGAGTTCATCTCTAAGATCAAAAAGATCGCCCCGGAAACAGAAAGCGCGGAGACCAACAGGCTGATGACCGCGATACGATTGCGAGGGGAAAAAAGACCGAAACTAAGGAAAATGATTGTGAGCCAAGAAATCAATACGATCAGCAGCGGGATGGAGACCGAATTGACTCGTTGTTCGGCAATTAGCCAGCGGGTTTGCAAAAGGCCTATCAGAAGACTCAACGCTTGAGCTTGCATCGACCGGTGAGCGTCGTCCTTCGGTGAAAGCCCCTGGATTTTGTCGTAGAGAAGTTCGCCGCTGGGCGGTCCAACGTGAGAGGGGCCCAGATCCTTGGCCGACACTAAATCGAGAGCCTGGACTACGGAGTTGCGTAGTAGATCGCGTGCTTCTTTAGCTTCTGGCCCGTAATGGGCCAGGATGCGGTCAAGCACGACAACTCGGCTGGCCATCTCCGTAAGTTCGTTGTTCTGAGTGTCAAACGATGACTTGGCGGAAGCGATCAGTAAACCCAGGACAAGAGCGGACATCGTCGCAATCAGGCCTACCCCTAGTTTCACAGCATCCCTCGAATCGTCCGCCAACTCAGTTCGGGGCAAGACCGCGCGAAGCCAGATACCGAGCAGAGCGCCTCCAAAAACAACCATGAACGTAATTAAGCTAATCGCTATCGAACTCATAGTTGGGCAAGCTCCGGGAAAGAGTGGATGGCCAGCCTGATGTGGCGTCAGTGTGTCGGTAAAGACTGGTGAACGAAACTGTCAAAAGTACTAATGGCAAGGGGATTGGGATTCCTAGAAAGGAATGAGGCAAGCGCCGCAGACATGCGGCCCGAATACGGTAGCGGTGGAGTTTGCAGGGGAGGTCGCAGACTTCGCATTCTGTGGCAGTAGGCCGAAGGGAGGGAAGACCAAGCCGGATTCAGCCAGCCCCCTTGGCAAACAGAGGGGCGAAAGAAATCGATTCGCTAGTGTACATAATATAGCTTATAGGACGTCCTGTCAAGCGGAATATTCAACTAATTCGTTGTTTTCTTGATCTTCTCTTAAGGTCTGTCCTGGCCGGCGCGGGGGGTGCGCCGGCCAGGACCTTGCCGGGTAGGTGGGCTTCCTGAGGCTATGGGGTGAGCTCGGTTCGATTTCAAACGTAAATCATAAGTGCGCCGCCTTCGCCGCAATCGCACCCGCAGCCGCGCCAATCGCAAACCACTTCGCCGCGCGGGCAATCCTTCGCAACACCGATCCGCCCTTCGCGGCCCGCAGGGCATCATCCCGTTCCCTGCCGAGCGCCTGGCTTTTCACCTTCTCATCGGCCAGATCCGCCTGAGCCGCCCCTAATTTGGCCTGGCAAGCCTTGCACTCGACCGCAAAGTCATACAACGGCTTCAAATCCGCAGCAGGGAAATTGACCTTCGGGGAGACCCCATCCGGCATGCTGTTTGTAGTTTTGTTGGGTCCGCTTTCTGAAGCGGGCCGCTCCGGCTCTATCGTTATCGGCTCCGGCAGGCTAAGAGCATCTGGCAGGGCCGCCACCACCTCCGCCGGCTTCTGCACGGCCGCCTCTTTCCTTTTTAAGCCCGCCACCAGGTCATTCACCGCCGCATCCCGCGAAGCCTGCCGCGCCGCAGCCTCAGCCAACGCCTGCTGCGTCGTCTTCAACTCCGCCTGCAGAACCGCCTGCTCCTGCCGCGCATCCCGCCAGGTAACGAACACACTCGCCGCCAGAATCGCGACAACCACAACCGCCGCAACCCTGATCCACATTCCCATTTGGAGTGCGGCAGCAACGCTGCCGCTTTTGCGAACTAAACTCAGCCACCCACTGTTCAGTGATTGGCAATCAGCAATCGGTCAGTTTCCGCAATCACTCATCCGAACCCGATGCTACACAACGCTGTCATCCCGAACCCGCGTTGTTTGCGGGTGAGGGATCTGCTTTTACTTCTCATACTGATTACGGTTTCCCCTCACCGATATCTCCCCACCCGCGCCAACACCTCATCCGCATAATCCCGATTCGCGCCGCCGTTCCACGCCAGCAGCGCCTTGGCCGCATCTCCGCCCGCCGCTTCCAACTTCTGCCGCAAAATCCTGCAACCCACCGCCAATCCCACCGCGGGATCGCACAAAGTCGAAAGGTAAAGGGAACTGGCACCTTTTTCCCGCGCTGTCTGCCCCATCACCTGCATCAATCCCCACGAAATTCCCCGAGCGTAGGCTTCCGTCGCTCCTACCTTATTGTTTGTATATAAAGGTGCGACATACTTCGCAAAGAACGCCGGCTCATACCGCATCGCCCACGGATTCCACCCGGACTCCTGCTCCACCACCGCGCACACCAGCGCCGGCTCCAATCCCTCGGCCTCCGCGGCCCGCTGTGCCAGCGCCAAAAGTTTTGCATCAATGGGCATGAGTGGTGTTCCTGGGCTGGGCCTTCTCTGTGCCCTCTGTGTTCTTTCTCTGCGCTCTCTGTGTTAAATCCTTCTCTCTTATGCGCTACCGATTGCGTTCGCCATTCCGCATATCTACGTAATTCACCATTGGCTGCTCTTCGAGATGAATTCCCTGCTTCTCGGCAATCGTATTCAGCGCCCGGTAAATATTCGGCAAATGCCGCAACGCCAGTGCTCTCACAAACACCCGCTGGATCTCGTCGTCGCGCATGCGCCGGTGCATCCATCGCAAAAATACGACCAGCTGCGCCCCCAGCGAAAACACCACGGCCACATACGTCCAACCTGAGCTACCCATGCGTTTTCCTTTGGAGTGCGAAAAGCGAAGCTTTCGCTTTCACGGTTGAAGCTAGACAGCGAGTCGTCCGTCAATCGCCAGTTCTGGAGAGTCGTAGCCGGCTCTTGCTTCCTGATCGCCGTTCTCTGTTGTCTGCTATCGTCTCCCTACAAAAACATTCCCGGCACTCCACCCAACGTCCCACCGAGGCTCGAACCCAACGACGAGAAAAACCCGCTCGGGCGCGAAGCATTCGCCCGCACGTTCAGCAACTCCGATGGAATTCCCAGTGTCCTCCCCAGCAAATTGGAATCCACGCCAAACAATCCCGAAAGCCCCTGCAGCGCCGCCATCTGTCGCTGAAACGCCGTGTTGCTGAAGTTCAGTTGGTTCTGCTGCGCCAGGTTCCCTTCCGCAATTCCCTTCTGCCGTGCCAGGTCATCCGTCAGTTCGCTGAACCCCGCCGAATTTCCCGTCCGCGCCGCGCGGTTTGCGGCCGACTGCTGCAGCGAATCAAACGCACTGGCCAGCGCCCCCTGCGACTGCCCGGTGATCGCCGCCTTGTCCGCCGCGCTGAATCCCGGATTGTTCAGAATGCTCTGAAACTGCGGCACAACCAGGTTGCCCACCGACTGCTGCTGCCCCAGCAACTGCTGATTCAACGCATTCGTCTGCTGCAACTGCTGATCCGTCAAACTCTGCGTCTGCCCCTGCGCTCCCCGTCCCATGCGTTCCCCCTAAGTAGCTAAATCAATTTCTTGCAATACGGCGTCCACTCATTATCCCGAACCCAGCCCAGCCGCATCAGCCGCTTCCCGAATTTCTGCGCAATCGCCGGCGGCAACCAAGCATGCACATCTTCCAAACCCCGAGCCAGCGCATCGCGCCGCGTCGCTTCGTGCAATCCCAGCAGGCACTGCCATTTATCTCGCGGTGAACCATCTTCCGGATCGAGCAGCAGATACGCCTCCGCCGTCAACCGCAGCAGGGCAGCGCCGGCAATTCCCTTCCCACCCTCTTCCCTTCCCAAAACCAGCTTGGTCAGAAACAGCGGGTTCCCCAAATCCGGAAACGCATACCCAAATCCCTGCCGCGCATGGATCTCCCGCAACGCCTCCAGATCGCTCTCCTCATACGCCCGAATCTTCATCGCAGATTTTTGAGTGCGAATGCGAAGCCTTCGCTTTTACGGACTGAGCCCCGCCACTCAAGCTTCCATCCATCTCTACTTGTCCGTCATCCACAACTCATACCGAACCCGCGCCAACACAAAACAGTCATCCCGAACCAGCGTAGTTCGCTGGTGAGGGATCCGCTTTTTCTTCTCTTTCCGGTTACTGATTACCGATTACTGATTACTTCCCCTCAAATCGTCACCACCACGCTGATCGTCGCATTGTCCGTCTGCGTCAACGCCACATGCGGCGTCCGCCCCTGCAGCGTCGTCAACACGCCCGAAACTGTCTGGTTGTCGTTCGGATCCTGCAAATCAAAAGTGAACGCCGCGTTCAGCGTCACCGTGTCCCCCGGATTAAAATCCCAAGTTGCGTTGGACGTAAGATTCGGCATCGCTCCCTCTCCTGTTTGCCTCTACCAAAAATAGATGGACAACGACTGATGGCTGCCAACTGTTGACTGTCGACTGTTGACTTCGTTTTCCTTTTACAACGCCGTTTGCTTCACCACGCGCGCCCCCGGCACCACGCCAAATCCATTTCCCCCACGCAACAATCCATTCGGCAGCGCCCCGCTCCCGCTTGAGGGCAACGGCGCAGGTCCCGAAGTTCCTCCGCCAACCACCGCCGCAGCCGGTGAGCCAAACGTCACAGGCGCCGAAGCCAGCGATCCCACAAACTGCGAGTACGCCCGCCAGTACAAAGTCTGGTTCCCCAACTGCACGTACAAATTCCGCGATGCCCCAAGAAAATAGACTCGCGGCGCCGAAAACGCCGGCGTCACATCCGACTCCACAAAATAAAAAAGCCCCGGCCGAGTCACCGCCGGGTCCGTGATCGCCAGGTCGAACCAACCGTTCGCCGCCTGCACCTTCAGCGCAGCAATCGCCGGCGGCGCCGGTGAAGGATTCGCCGGATCCACGCCCGCATTCGCGCTGGTCGCATTCACCGCCGAAACAATCTTCACCAGCGTCTCGTAGAGATACGGATCCCGGTCCTTCAGGGGTGCCAATTGCGCAACTGTAAGCATCAATTACCCTTCACTCTTCCGTTTTTTCTGTATAAAAGTGGGGAGGCCTTCAATGAACCCATTCTTTTTCTGTCGTCGACTCATCGTTGTTCCGTTCCTCACCGTCGCTTGCTTTGCGTTGCGCACTCCAGGGCAGAATGCCCCGCCTCAATCCCCGGCAGCTACTTCAAATTCTCCGCAATCCGCTCCGCCGAGCACTGCCGCGGATGATGCGGCCGCAAAGGCCGCCGAGCGCAAAAAGCGCTTCGACGAGGCGAAGAAGCACCTGGAAAATTCACCATCCCAGCAGCAGAACGGCAGCGATGCGGCTGCTTCCTGTTCTTATTCTCCAAACGACCTCTCGCTTTCTCCGGCTCTCGTCAATATCGTAGTCGGCGAGACCCAACGGTTCAGCTTGTTTGACCAGGCAGGCCATAAACTCACCGCCCAGGCGGATTGGAGCGTCAGCGACTCCTCCATCGCAGAACTCCATGTCGAGAGTGACGGTCCCGTCCTGACCAGCAAACAAAAAGGCACAGTCCGGGTTCAGGCGCATGTTGACTCTCACTCCGCCGAGGCCACCGTCAACGTGATTTCTGCGGAGGAAATGAAGCCGGGGACAATTCGCTGGTCCGCTCCGCCGACACCATGTGCCAAGACAAAAGGCATTGTGGTCGCGGTTCCGAGTGGCGGTGTTCGTTAGTAATGCCCCCGACTCGTTCGCAGAATCTCAGGAACTGATCTTCGCCGTCGCCGTAACGTTATTTGGCAGCGTCGCGATCAAAACCCTCGCGAACTTTGCCACCACGTCCGGAAATTCCGCCCGTGTCACGTTGGTTGAATTCACGTTCGTAATCGCCGCGCCTTCCTGGATGTACGCCGCATCAATGTCCGTATCCGCCGTTTGCAGTTGCACCGAAATCGCTCCCGGCGCCCCGCTCCACACAATCTCCACCGCCGCCCGCACCTTCCCGCTGCTGAACGCCGGCGCCAGCGCCACCTGCGCGCTCTTGAACGGCGCCGGAAAAATCACATCCGTCGAAGCAATCACCGCCGTGCTGTCCCCAAATCCCACCGACACCGGCGGCAACACATTTCCATAACTTGGCATATCACCCTCTCTTTTTTGAGTGCGGAGGCGAAGCCTCCGCTTTAGCGATCTAAACCCGTCCACCCAAATTCATTCGCCACAGACACCCGTAGCACTGTCATCCTGAGTGCATCCGACTAGGATGCGCGAAGGACCTCAACTCCTGCGTTTCGCCAAAACACAACTACGAAATCGAATCGCCCCGGCCAGCAATCAATTCGCTTCCTGCTATCTGATCGCCGCTATCTGCTATCCCCGATCGAACGCCACCAGTAGCCCGCTACCATCGCTTTAATTCAATCCCCGCACCGGCGCCCACGGATCCACCTTCACCGACGGCGTAAATCTCTGCACCTTAAACCAAGCCCCTGCCTGGTTCGTTCCCACCTGAAACGCCACCCGCTCCCCCAGCACATTGATCGGCAGTTCCAAATCCTTCAACCCAGGTGAACTCATCCCCAACGGCTGCTGAGCCGTCGCCGCGCTCTCCGAATCCACAAAACTCGTCAGCGCCAGGTTCCCCGCGCCCTCCACGTACATCGTTAAATAGCTAAATAATTTCCGGTGCGCGCCAAGTCCCAGCGAACTCTCCACGGCCCGCTCCGGAAAAAAGTGCGTTGTGTAGTAGCTGGGAATCGCCGCTCCATCATCCGAAAACTGCGTGTCGCTCAACTGGTAGATTTTCGCTGTCGCGCCGCCGCCGATTCCCGGCAGCCCCCCGCCAAACGCCGCCACGGCTGTCCCATCCGTGCGTTCGATTAACGCGCAGCAATTCGCCGCGATCGACCATGGCGACCACTTCCGCGAATTGTCCGTCGCCGTTTTCCGCCCCGTGAAGGTGATGTTCACCGGCGGGCGCGACTCGATATCCGAAGCCGAATCCAAATCGTGATAATCCAGCATAAGCACGCGGTTGGGCGTCGTCGCAGTGCCAAATGGAGCGCCCACATAAATCCGCCGCTCCTTTGTGTCTACCGTCACCCAAAGCGTCTGCGCGTACTGCCAGTTGATCTGGTTCCACGTCGGCTGAATCTCTTGCGAAATCTTCACCGGCTCACCGCCCGCAAACAAATACAACCCCGTGCGGTGGGCGATCACCACCCAATCTTCGCCGAACCCCACGCCGCGCACGGAAGGCGTTCCCACGCGCCGCGACACTTCCGATATGGACCACAGCGACGGTTCGTTCGTTCCATCGTCCTGCGTCACGTGCAGTGAATGCTCTTTCACAAAGTAGAGCCGCTCTCGCAGCTTGAACGACGCGCGAATCGCCTGGCCGTTGTTTTCCGCCACGCTCAGCATCCCATCGATCCCGTCGTAGCTTTCCGGATCCTCCACGCGGCTCGCTCTCACCAAGGATGAGTTCACCGGTTGCGCCGTCGAATAAATCTCAATCGCATCCACATAAAACTGCCCGTTGGAGTTTGGCGTGCCGTCCGCATAAATCCGCAGCACCAGGTCGCTAGGTATCGTCGCCAGCGGCGCGGTCAACTCCGCGCTGTATTCCACGTAGTTCGTGGTCAATTGCCCCGCGGTCAGTTGCAAACCCGTCGTATTGATCCCGCCGCTCGCGCTGAACAGGTGTACGTGGAGCGTTCCCTGCACCAGCGTGGAATTCCGCGCGCACCGCGCCCGCACCGTGTAGTCCGTGCCTGCCTGAATTCTCTGCGCGCCCAGAGCATCCTGCACCGCTCCCTGAGTCATCAACCCGCGCGTCGCCGCCGTTCCATTCCCCACAATCGAATACGCAGCGCCCCACACCACAAAGCTTTCTTCATCCGTTCCGCCAGGCGCAAACGTCGGATCTGCCGTCCAGCCCAGCGGATAGTGCGGCAACGAAGGCCCGGTGAACCCGCCGTCAAATCCCAGGTTCGTCCAGTTATTCATTTTGTTCCGCTCGCCCCACCAGAAGAGCCGCTCGGAGTAATCAATCACTCCGGCGCAATCGCCGAGTTCGATCAAACGAAACAGATTGCCCACATTTGTTCCCGCCAGCAGGATCGCGTCGGAAAAATCCACAACCAGCGACGTAGTCGTGTTGTCCCCAAGGATCATGTTTCCGCTGAAGAGCGTCCCGCCTCCGCCGACATAGAAAAAACTCGCGCCGCCCGCTCCCGTGAAACACAAAATCCGCCCTACAACATTCGAGGGGCCGGTTGGAATATTCGTCACCACAGCGCGCTTCCCGCCGCTGGCCGTCCAGCTCGTTGCCGGCCCGGGCGCAGTCAAATATCCCTGCCGCGTCTGGAAAATCACGCAGCATTGGTGCACGCCTTGGTCAACATTTCCGGCCGCCGTCGCCGTGCCTCCACCCGAGGCCGCCAGTCCGCCACCGGCCGCGTAATAAGTAAAATGCGTGGCGTCAATCACACTCGCCACGCTGAACGTCCCGTTGTAGCCGCCGACGCCGACTCCGCCGATCGTCATCAATTGCCCCGCGCTCAGCCCGTGTGCTGTGGAAGTCTGAATCGTCACCGTAGCCGAAGCCGCCGTCCCCCCGCCCGAATTCGCCAATCCTGTCGCGCCGGTGATGTAGGTAAACTGCGTCGTGCTCAGCACACTCACCACAGGAAACGTTCCGTTGTATCCGCTGACACCCACGCCGGCGATTGTCACCGTCTGCCCCGCGCTCAATCCGTGCGCCGCAATCGTTGTAATCGTCACCAGAAAACCGTTCTCGCTTGCACCGCTTGGGCTTGCAACAATCCCCACCGCTGCCGGTTGCGTCGCGCCGCTGGGCCTCGCGGCAATCGTCACGATCGAGTTTTCATCCACCACCGTCGGCCCCGCTCCCGGCCCGCCCTGGCTCACGCGATCCAGATTTGTGTCGTCATACTGCCGCGGCAAATCGTTTCCGGTCATCCCGTCGCTCGTCGCCAGATATTCTCTGCCGAACAGCGTCGTCGAATTCGCATACGCATTCGGCGTGAGCCCGCTCGCAATCTGCGTCAGCGTCCCCGGCGTCGTTTCCTTATATAAATTTCCATTCGCATCCTGCGCCATCGTTCGCAGCGTCCCGTTCGGTGTGATGTAGCTCTTCACATAATTCACCGTCGGATTCCCCGCCAGCGGCCCGAACAATGTCTGCAGCCCCGGCCGCGTCGCCACCCCGCCACTGCTGAACAGCACATCCTGGCAATCCGGCGACACCCCATGCGGCAGATCCGCCGGTGCCATGTCGCTCACCAGCCCGCCAAAAATCTCAATCGGCGCGTCCAATGATCCAATTGTCGCCATAGTTTCTAGCTCACCGCCATCTTATGTAATGCCCGCATTCTGAGGCGGGCCGCTCTTCGCTCCCGGTTATCTGATCGCTGTTATCTGCTATCCGCGCTTTCCCTTTCCTGCGACTCTCTCTCCTTGTGCATTCGCCCCTTCCCCGCCCTTCTCTTCCCTCTCCGCCAATCCAAACTTCGCCGCCTTCTCTCGATCCAGAATCGCCCCGCACGTCCGGCACACCGCAACGCCTGGCCGAATCTTCTCTCCGCAAGCCGGGCAATCCGCCATCGGCTTTGGGTCATACAGCCACGGCTTCTCCAGTCCCAATTCCCGCGCCGCTCGCCGCTCCAGATCCGTGATGAACATCATGTTGTGCGACCTCTCCCACTCCAGGTCGGCCGTCTCCACTAACCGCGTTTGAAATGCCGCCAACTTTTTCCGCGCGTCCGCCAACTCCTCTTTCGTCGGTTCCGGACCCACGGCCACAAACACACCGTGGTAGCTTCCCTCGCCGGAATCTCCATTGATCTCCCGCACCAGGTCTTCGGCAATTTCCTGGGCGCTCAAGCGGATCTCCATCGTCCGCTTGTCGCCCAGATCCATCAGGCTGGTGCATGCGCGCACAGGCGTCACCGCATACGCCGTGCCCGCCTCCGGCGACTGAATTGTCAACGACCCAAAGTACGTCCGGTGGCGCGGCGGCCATTTTTGCGTAGAGATATTCACCAACGACACCACGTCGCTCTGCTTATTCATACTGTCCTCTCCATTGTTTACTGGAAACTATCCTGAAAACCGCAACTTCACTGCATCCGGTACTGTATCGTCACATTCGCGTCCGCGGGCGTGGTCGTGCACCCCGCGGCCGCCGTTTGCACGCTGAACGTCAGTGCCGCTCCGCTCGCATAATTCTGCGTAATCGCGCCCGAATCGTTCGCCGCCGCCGCAATCGTTACGTTCACCGGCGTTGTGCCATCCGTCAACCGCACCACCGCGTTCGTCGTGCATCCCGCCGGCGCCGTCTTCGCCTGCACTTGCACGCGCGTCACCGTCACCCCGCGGTCCAGTGTCCAGGTCGAGCCTGTCCAGGTCGTGCTCAACGCGCCCGGCAGAAAAATATTCTGTTCCGAGCGCGGCGCCGCGTTCAGAAACTCCCCATTCAGCAGCAGCTTGCTGCCGCCGATCCCGTTCGACGTGCTCACAAAGTTGGCCACTGCCGAAGTTTGATTGGGGTTAGTGTAAACGCATCCCTCGAACGTCGAAGTCAAAGTAATCGTCGCGCCCGCCACCGAAATCTGTGGCGTGGCACAACTCGCAAAGTTCACATATGTGCCGTTCGTCCGGTCATAGACGAGCAGCCCGATGGAGCCTGCGGGAAAAGCAGCGGGTGCCACCAGTTGCACCGACTGGTTCCCCGTCGTCGTTGTCACCTGGGAACAAGCCGCCAGATTCACTCCCGTCACTCCGCCGAACGGATCCACCGCAATCACGCAGTAGCTGTATGTCCCCGGCGCCAGCCCCGTCCCGCTCACCGCCGTCGCGCTCTGAAAGTTGGCCGGGCTCGCCATCGGGGAAAACACCTGCGCGCCTGCATTCAGCTGCGTGTTATAGCCGCTGACGATTCCCAGATTGTTCGACATATTGTCGTAACGATAGTTCACCGCGCCAATATTCCCGCCGCACCCATTCAGGTTGTTCCTGACGGAAATTCCAGAGTAAGAAGTAGCCGTCGTGCCGGTTTGCAGAAGCGGTTGAAAACTGTTACCGCACGACATGTAATTCACTTCCATCCCCGAAGCGGAGGAATTCGTCAGATCGAAATAGGGTGTCGCAAACCCGCCCGTGAAATCCGCGTCCGATCCTTGATTGAAGGAGATTCCAGAAACCCCATAAGGCAACATGTTGAACTTGAATGGCGGACCGGCAGCGCTTTCCGTAAGGACCTGGTTGAAATTGACGTTATTTCCGATTATTCCGCCAGAGAGGCCGCAAGCGTCCACCTCGAAAGTCCCGAAAGAGTAGGACTGATTTGTCGTGAAAATGTACGGTTGCGGTGCAGGCGTCGGCAAGTAGGCCGGCATCCCGCAGTTGTGCGTGATCAGGTAGTCGATACTCTCGGAGAAATTCCCGCCAGACGCGCTCCAGCCGCCATAATTCCAGAAAAATCCGAATCCGCTCTTGTTCACAACCGGAAAGCTGTGTATCCCTCCGTTCGCATGCACGTGCTCGAACCGCAACGCCACCATTCCGTCGTGATTCAATTGCTCATCCATGTAAATCGCGGTCTGATACGGTTGGTTCGGAAGGAGGACCAGGTTTTCCAGGGTATTGCTGTTCGAGGTCTCCGGGTCAAAGTAAACCATCGGGTATGCCGTCCCTTGCAGGCACCCTAGCGACGAGCTCAATTTGTAAAATGCGGGCGGACAATTCGTTGCTCCCTGTCCACCGGCCAGGCTGTCTCCTCCCCCAATCAGGATCGTCCCCATCTGCCAGACGGATGATCGGAATTCCACCGCGGTTCCCGCTGGGCAATTCCGGGGATTTTGGCTGAAATTGCCAACCATGTCGAAGTTGCCGATCAATGGGAAAAACTGGTAGATGCTTGTCGCCGTCGGTATCAGGATGCGCCCGGAGTTTGCCCCCGTCGTGTTTGCGGGCAGCGCTGCACAGGCCTGCAGCAGGTTTGGCGTATTGTCGTGAAACACTTTTGCGCCAGAGACGGTGTTGCTCGCCGTCGCTGCAAGCGTCAAGGAAGTCGTGCCTCCTCCCGAAACAATTGTCGTATTCAGGTACTCGTTCGTCGTCCCCGTCGGAGCCGTCACCGGGGCATCCCCAGTATCCACATTCGCAGGAGTTGCACCCCAGCCTCGATCCGCGAAAAATCCGTCATTCCCCTGAGCCACGCCGACCAGAGAATAGTTCGCCGCGTTTGCCGGCAGCGTGCAGGAGGTCCCCGTGCACTCGTAGATCAAATGATTCTTTACCGCTCTACCCGGCACCATCGTCATTGTGCCGCCGGCGCCGACGTTTGAGACGCCCGTGCAGCTTCCAATCGAATATTGAACAGAGTTGGGAGCGGTCCCGGCTGGCGCGTAGTTGCTGATGTTAAATGTTCCGTTGTAGTGGCTGTCTGTCACCCCGGAAAAAATTGCATTCACGAACCATGGCACCGCCCACGTGGACGCCGCCGTATTCGCCGGACCGAACACTCCTGGAGAGACGGTCACCGTCGCCGTTCCTCCGGAGCAGGTCGCCGATTGCACGCTGTACGTGTAATGCGAGTCCCACTTCAAGATAATCTTCGGTGCAATGCGCATCGTTCCGCCGCTGCAGCCGGGGTTCGCACCTCCCGTCGACGTCAAATCGTTGCGCGACAACTGAAACGTCGTGCCGCTGGGCACGGCTGTCAATGAAAATGCGCCCTCGCACTGCCGGTTGTTCGACGTGAAGGACTGGATTTCAATCTGTGCGAACGGCTCGCTCGCATTTCCAGAGGCCGCGGTCGGCATGTTATGCGGCGTAGAAGTCGTCACCGTATACACGCCGTTGCTGAAGGACCAGGCGCCCGAGATGGTGTAGGACTGGAGCGCCAGCGAAGCCGGCGCGCTCGTCGTGAATCCCACACCGCCGCACGGAGTGATGCCGCCGGCCCAGTCGCGGTCCGCTACGCAATAATTCCGCTGCGTCGTCCCTACTTGGAAGACCGGCGTGACCGTCGGCGCCTGCGGCGTGGCGATCGCCGGCGTCGGCCCCGCCCCCAGGATCAAAATTCCATGGCCATTCTGAAAATCAGAGGCCGCGGCGCAGCTCGCCGACGCAGACCCTGTGCTGATCGAGCAGGTTGTCGCATTCGTGCTGTAGTTCGGGCCGACGTAGCCGCCAAATCGCGTAATGTCCAGCCACGGATTCGGCCCCTTGGTGTGGAAGTCGGCGTCAATATTCTGCGGAGCCGTGAAGGTATTCGGCTGGTTGGTCTGTGCGCCGCTTGCGCTGGAGATCGGCCCAATCTCCGTTCCTGTTTCATCCTTGTAGTACAGCCGCTTGTCCGCAGTCTTCGTGTACAGATTCACCGTGCCGCTGCTCGCCGCTCCCGGCGCGGTTCCCTGGTTGGAAAGGTTCAGCGTTCCGCTCGCCAAACTTCCCACCACGCTCGTGCTGCCGTTAACTGTCAGGTTGCCCGTCAACGTCAGGGAGAACGCGTTGATTCCCCCGGTCGAGCTCAAACTGCTGAAAGTTGGCGAAGACGGATCGCTCGGCAAAATCACGTTAGGCAACTGTTTTGTCGTGATTCCCGGTCCGCTGATTTCGATCTCGTATTTTCCCGGCGCCGCGTAAAACGAATAGTTTCCCAGCCCATCCGTCGTTGCCGGATTTGCCAGCGCCTGCGTCAGCGCCGCATCCGAATAAATCAGCGCCAGCGGCGCGCACGGCTGCCCGCTCGCAGGCATCGCGCACACGCGCACCGTCGCCCCGGCCAGCGGCACCCCACGCGTATTAAACACGATGTCGTCTTTGCGCGACCCCTGCCCGTGTGCCGGCTTCACCACCCCCGGCCACAAGTGCAGCGCCAGCGCCACAATCGCCCACAAGATCCCCATACGCATTTTCGATCGTATCATGTCAATTTCAGTCCTGTCGTTGTAGCACAGCCATTCCATGGCTGTGCTCTTGGGGTCTCCCTGAAGATATTTTCGTGGAACTCTCGCCCGTTCTTCCGCCTCTCCTGCACCCTGGACGTAAATTCGCATAAGCGCCGGAGGCGCGGCAGACCCTAGCCCAGCCCGTAAGGGCTGGGTCAAACGCCCCCCGGATCAAGCCCCGGAGGGGCGACACACGCTTCCATGGCAACGCCTACAGCAACTTCCGCGCGGTAATCGAAAGCTGCACGATATCCGTGGTCACGCTTGCAGGATACGCGCCCGCCGTAACCTCGGTCCCGCCGCCCAGGAACGCCTTCAGCTTCCAGCTGTTCAGCGCCGCCCCCTGCACTGGTATGTAATACCCGCTATTCCCGTTCTGGCTCTCCGCGAACACCTGCACGATCGTGTCCGATGGAATCACATTCGTGATCTGCGTAAAATCCAGCGTGTCTCCGCCCGTCGCGTAATTCCCCGAAAACGTCAGCGTCGCCACCGCATAAACAAAGTTGCTAGCGCTGCTGTCCACATTATTCGGCTGCAGCGAAATCGTAATCGCCATAATCTCCCCCTCTTCCTCTGCGAATCTCTGCGCTCTCAGCGCCTCTGCGTTATCCTTGCTCCACTCTTAGCCCTGTCATCCCGACCGGAGAGCCGCGCTTTTTGCGGCTCGGAGTGGAGGGACCGTGGCAACCATCAGGTCCCGGCACAACCACTGGGACTAAGGCCGGCCTCTTACTGATTACCGATTACTGACAACTGACTACTCTCCCCTCAAAACGGTGTATACCCACTCCGCGCCGAATACGGCCTTCTCCGCCGCCCGCTCTGCTGCTCCCTGCGCACCGCAGCCACCACCAGGTCCTCGATCGCGTCCGACGCCGCGTCGTCCCATTTCTCCGCCAACGGGCTGCCGCGCGCCCAAGCCGCGCCCGCCGCAGTTCCATAAGCCAGCGCCTCCTGCGCATTCCGTATCAGCACCGGCGAAGTCGCATCCGTAAAATCCGGATACGCCTTCAAATACCGCAAGCGAATCTGCGTGTCCTGCGTCGCACCCAAAAACCACAATCCATCCGCGCGCCATTCCCACACGCTCAGCACCACGTCCTGCACCCGCGAAGGCAACCCGCCGTGCCGCGTCAAGTCCACCATCTCGTCAAATTCCTGCGTGGATAAATTCGGCCGCTCCCAGAGTTTCATCGGCACCAGCAGATCCGTCGGCAACTGGTTCGGCGGCGCCGTCGCATCGCTGATCGAAACCTGCAGCGAAGCATCCTGCCCCGCCACCGCCGCCACCACCAGCAGCGCGTCGTCCTGGATAAATCCCCCGCCGCCGGCATTTCCGATCGCCCGCTGCACCTTGCGATACGCTGAATTCAGATACGGCAGCAGCACCGTATCTGTAAACAAATTCCCCTGCGCATCGTTCAGCAGCGACCTCACCAGCGACGTAATCTGCCCCGCCGTGTTATACGCACTCGATCCAACAACTGGCATGTTCTCCGCCTCTTCGCTCTCTGTCCTGTTTCACACAGCGCTGGCTTTAATGCCAGCCTCTGGGGTTACTCTTCTCAGCGTTCTCTGCGGACCCTCCGCTATCTCCGCGGTAATTCTTTTTTTCCCTCGGCCCCCTGGGTGTAACCTGACCTCCTACCCCTCCGGCAACGGCGACTTCTGCAAATACGCCGCCACTCCAATCACCGCATTGATTAAGGCGGCCGCCGCCCCAATCCGCACCGTCGCGCCCATCCCCGCCTGCAAATTAAAATGCCCGGGATCAATCCCCACCGCGGCCAACCCCGTCATCACCCCGCCCGCCGCTCCGCTCACTCCCGCCGCCACCATCCCCTTCAACCACACCTGAATCTTCCTGGTACTCATTCCGCTGCCTTCCCGAAGGAGATACGTACTTGAAAAAGAATCTCGCAGGTGGATAATGTCAACGTCGTGAGAATCCAGGACAAACCATGGTTTTTTGCTGGCTTCCTATGTTTGGGGGTAAGCATCTTCGATCTTGTCAGGAATTCAGCAATCGGGTGGGATCCCCTTCACTGGCCAATCGTGCTTGTTGCGATTTATGGAATTAACCGAGGATTCATCGGCAGTCCTGCTAGAGCAACCCCCGCACGGAGATTCCTGGATGCAGTGCGCGTTGTTTTTAGCTTCCTGATTTTGGCGATTGTGATATCTGAAATGCTCCTACATCCAGGACGGCATTCAGAATTCTTTCGTTGGGTGGTTATCTTGATTGCCGGGATAATTTTGCTGAGTTCGTTCGGCTCCAAGAAGAGCAATCCTCTCATCGCCGGGCGCTAACCCACCGTCACAATTGGCACTCCGCCAAATGCCGGCGCCCCGTCATCCATCACCTCAAAGGCCCACTCCTCATACGCCCGCTCTTCCCGTGCTTCCCTCTCATACAATCTCGCGCGCTGTCCCGCCGGGTTTCGACCGCGTGCCCACTCAATCGCCCGCGCCACATATTCCGCAATCGTCGGCGTCAACTGCACAAACTCCCCGCGCGACCCCTGCAATGTAAAACAATGCTCATATTCCCCGCGCTCCGGATAAGGCCCCAGCGCCGCCACGCTTTTTCCGTCCGCGCACTCCAACGTCTGCGCATACCAGGCTCGCGGCGATCCGTACGCCTCCGCTGGCACCCACCGCTCCACATGCCACCGATTCACCTGCGGATACTTCGGCTCCCGCCGCAACTCCACCACTTCGCGGATCAAATCTCCGCGCGCGTCGCGATCCTCAAATTTCCCGCCAATCCACCCCAACCGGTTCCAGCCCCACACCACCCGGTAATTCGCCTCGCCATACCGGTTCATTCCACCCGCCAAACACAACCGCCGCGCCACATTCTCCGGCGCCTCATGTCTCTCGCGAATCACCTGAATCATCTACGCTTTGGTAGGGCCCGCCTTCTGAGGCGGGCCGTTCATTATGTGCAGACGCGGCACGGTCCAATCCGGAAATCCCGAATCGCCGCGCCACATCAACAACCGCACCCGACATCAACGACCACAGAATCGCAGCAGCCAACCGCTTCCTGATTACTGATCGCTGATTACCTATTTCTAGTACCCGCTCGGCCTGGCGAGGGTGTCGATGTAAGCGCCAGATCTCGGACTGTCCGACCACACCTGGAACGCGGTATCAAAATAAAAGATATACGATGCCGCCAAACCTCCGCTCGCCCCGTAAATCGGAAACACCGTGTTCCCATTAACCTCGTAAAAATCAATGTCCTTCAACACGGCTCTTCCCCAGTGCGACAAATCCAGGAAGTCCACGCGCGTCTGGTCCGCGTTCACGCTGGACTTGATCGGAATTCCGCTCATCGTCTTTCGCCCCGTGAACAAAAGGTCCAGATCGTTCCCGCCCCCACCACCGCCTTCCTTGATGATCTGGCTCACCGTGATCCCCAAGTTTTCCCAGGCGTGTTCCTGTTCCACGGCCATGTACGCGATCAGCTTGCTCAGGTGATTGATACCCAGGGCCTTCCTCACCTTGTTGATCGCCAGCCGCACGTTCGCCGGCGTCAGTGCGGCATTGCCTGCGTTCACGCGCGGCGTCTGCAGCTGCACCGGATACGTCGCGCGGTTCAGGTTCAACCAGGTTCCCGTCGTCGCGTTGTTCTGGTGATACTTGATCCCGAACAGCGAAGTCGGCTGCGCGCCGCTCAATCCGTCATGCACAATCACGTCCGTCGCCACCGTCCCGCCTGGCAGCACGTCCACCGTGATCGTCTGCGTCGGGCTGATCGGATCCGCCGCCACCACCTGGCAGGTTCCACGGTTCGTCGTCAACGTCGTGTCGTACACCTGGATCGTCTGGCCCACGTACACCAGCGCCGCCCCGTTTGGCACGCTCATCGTCAATACGGCGCCCGCCACAGAGCTGATCGTCCCCAGCACGCCGTTCCCCGCCGTCTGGATCAGTTTGTCCAGGAAGGCCCGGAACTGCTTCATCCCGTTCGCCACTTCGCGCTTCGCCGAGTTCTCGATCGCGCGCTCCCTCCCGGTCGTCGCATATTCCACCAGTTTCGTGATTTCAATCGCAAACCGGAAGAAAATCGGCGAAACCTGCGCCACATCGTACGCCGTTCCCGATCCGCGCCCCAGGTCGCCGCCGTCCGCGTTGTACGAACCGGCTTTGCCCCCGGGATTCACCTGCAGCGGCAGCCGCATGTTGCGGCTGGATATTTTCTCGATGTCTCCCCGCTGCTGGATCATCGTCAACAGAATGTCGTCGCGCTCGTAGAGCAGGGGCACTTTGTCGCGCACCTTCTCGAGCTGCAACGCGATGACATTCGCGTTTGCTTGTGCTGGCATATTTTTTATCTCTCCTTAAGTTTTACTGTCCGAAATCCCATGTAGCGCGACCTTCAGGCTTGCCCTGACGAAGGAACGGGTCGCCCAGCTCCATGTTGAGTGCGGAAGCGCAGCTTCCGCTTTTGCACTCTCAACCCGGCCACCCAAACTTTCCGTGAGCCACAAATCCAAAAGTTTGTCATCCTGAGAGCATCCGACAAGGATGCACGAAGGACTTCAACGTCAACCTTGGCCACGCGTTCGCAACGTCCGCGCCTTAGTTTTTCTCTTCTCAGCGCTCTTTGCGCCCTCTGTGTTCCGCCTCTGTGCTCTCTGTGTTAAATCTTCTCTTTTCTCGCAACCCAAAAACAAAAACGGCGCGAAACCCACTCGCGCCGCCACTATCTTCTCTTACGGATTACTGATTTCTGATCACTGATTACTTTCCTGCCTCACATCCCCAAAATCTGCTCATCACTCAACTTCCGGTAATCCACACGCCCACGCGTTACGCTGTGGCCCGTTGTTGTCTGCGCATTCCTATTAGCTGCCGGATCAACGTTTACTGTCCTTTGCGAAGTGTTCGGCGCCCGTTCCGCCCTTCGCTCTTCCCCGCCACGCCCCGCATTCTCCGCGCCAGTCTCTGTCTTCCGCGCCCCCAACGTAGCCTGCGTCCACGATCCCACCACTCTCCGCACCACCCCTGGCACCAACTGCTGCGCCCGCGCATCAATCAACCGCACCACCTGCATCCGAGCCGCCTCATCCAGACGCCGCCCGCTCAAAACCCGCGCCACCTGCTCCCCCAACGAAGCATCGCTCCGCAGCGCCGTCTCCACCTCTTCTCTCACTGCATTCCGCAACCGATCTTGTAGGGGAGGGGCTTGCCCGTCCCTTCCGACCTGCCGCAAATTCGGCAAAGCCGCTTCCATCGCCCGCCCAATCGCCCCGCCCACACTCTTCTCCAACTCCGCATTCGTAACCCGCTCAAACTCTCGATACGCCTGAACGTGCTGCGCATTGGCCTGTGCGTTGCCACCTAAACTGTCATCCCGACCGGAGTGGCCGGCCTTTTCTTGCGCGCCGGTGTTTGGCGCGCCGGCCACGGAGTGGAGGGACCGTTGCAATATTGTCGCGTCTTGGCTAGCCCTTCCCTCTTCATTCAATCGCCCGCCAGCCGCACTCAGAATCCCAACCCCCGCCTCCACCATCTCCCGAAACGCCGCCGGATCCTGTACATACAACTTCTCCACCAACGCCGCCCGACCCGCCCGCAATTCCTCCGCCGGCTTTCCCGCCGCTCCAAAAAACACCGCATCAATCTCCGCCAACTCCCGAGCCCGCTCCGCCGCGCCCTTCGCCTCCGCCACTCCGCCCGGATAAATCTCCTTCAACGCCCGCGCATCCTCCGTCGTACCAAACGCCTCCCGATAAGCCGCCGCCTCCCGCTGCGCCCGCTGCACACCCTCCCACAACTCCCGCGCCTCTTCCCCCACCCAAGGATCCTTCATCTCCCGCGCCAACCACCCCGGCGGTTCCGCACTGTAGCTCACCCCTTCAGGGGTGAGGGGTTCCCCCGCGTCACCAGGCTCACTCCGCGCATCGCGCAGTCGTCCCTTCTCCGTTCTGTCATCCCGAGCGGAGGCCGCCGCAGTTGCGGCCGTAGTCGAGGGACCTTGGCTAGCATTCACCGCATCTCCAGTCGTCGAGGCGCTCTCAACTTCCAGCCCTTCCAGCTCCATCCCCAAAATCTGCTCATCCGTCAGCGCAAAAATTTCCGGTGTCGCACTTCCCTCGACATTCTCAATCATCAATGGTTCATTCCCGCCCATCACTTCACTCCTTGCATCGCCCGCAAATGCGCCTCAGCATGGGCCCGAACATTCGCAAATCCCGCCGGGTTCGTCATCCGCGCGCTTTGCCCTGCCTCCGAATTCGCCCACCGCTTGCACTCTTCAAACTCCACCGCATGGTTGTCCAACAACAAATCCACCGCCACCGAAGGCAGCACTACTGTACGCGAAGCGCGGCCCGCTTCCTGCTCGCTGTTATCTGCTCTCTGATCGCCCCCCGCCGCAGGCACTTCCACCACAATCGGCGCCACCCCCAGCAACACCTGTATCTCCCGCAACTGCTTGTTCCTCGAATCCTCTCCCGGCACCACCAGCTCCGTCAGCCCCAGCACATTCTTGATGTAGCCGATATTCGCCGGATCGGCCATCGCCTCCTGGATCAGCGGATCCTTCAGCCCAAACAACTGCTGCAGCACGCCGCGCTGTTGCGACTTCAATCTCGGGAAAGTCTCATCCGCCTCCGGATGCACGGCGATGTTCCCCTTCAAATCCGCCACGCGAATCATCCGCGCGTCCAGCATCCCGTCTGGACCCAACAGTGGCACATCCAAATCCTCCGGCCGGCTTTTCCGGAATGCTTCCACACCCAGCAGCATCACCTCGCCGTAAAACTGCTTCAGCCGCCGCCACACCAATCC
>Ga0210407_10000954_pt1 | contig 28963 bp, 38 predicted proteins | sample IncBWC27MmetaG_FD_150860 | JGI IMG/M metagenome (GOLD analysis project Ga0210407, IMG submission 150860) | Forest soil microbial communities from Barre Woods Harvard Forest LTER site, Petersham, Massachusetts, United States - Inc-BW-C-27-M | ecosystem: Environmental > Terrestrial > Soil >...
ACGCGGAGTTCATCGGCAACGAGATTCAGAAAGCGTATCTGGAATCCTACTCCGATTACGGCCAGAACCTGTTCGACCGTTACGTCGACTACGCCGACGCGTGGATCGAGGATCAGGACTTCAAGGACCCCGACACCGGTCAGATGCTCAACCGCGACCTTCTCAACCAGGAACTGACCAAGATCGAGAAGCCCGCGGGCATCGCCAACCCGAAGGACTTCCGCAACGAGGTGGTGAAGTTCTCGCTGCGGTCGCGCGTTCGTAACGGGGGCAAGAATCCGTCCTGGACCTCATACGAAAAAATCCGCGAAGTGATGGAAAAGCGGATATTCTCGCAGGTCGAGGACCTGTTGCCCGTGATTTCATTCGGGACGAAGAAGGACGGCGAGACCGAAAAGAAACACGACGATTTCGTCGCGCGGATGGTGCAGCACGGCTATACCGAACGGCAGGTCCGCAGGCTCGTCGAATGGTACATGCGGGTGAAACAGGCCGGCTGAGGCGGCTGACACAGTGGCGATGTTCATTGTCGATCGGCGTCTGAATTCGGGCAGCAAGAGCCTGGAAAACCGCCAGCGTTTCCTGTGTCGCGCCAAGGCGCTGGTTCAGGGTGCCGTCAAGAAGACCTTTGAGGGCCGGGACATCAAGGATGTGCTGGAGGGCGGCGAGGTCTCAATCCCGCTGGTAGGGATCAACCAACCGCATGACCTTGAGCTGCCGGACCTTGCAAGGCGCAAGCTTGCTGAAGTCGAGAGCCGTCCGCAATTGGCGTTGCGATATTAGCAACGATCTTCTGCTTACCAGTCTCTGAGGACAGATCGGACATCTGGGATATGGATGCAGCCTTGCCCACTAACCGGAAATTCAATAAGCAGGCGCGCTATCAGATGTCGTAGTAGAGATGGAACTCGTAAGGATGAGGGCGCAATCGGATTGCATCAACCTCCTTTTTTCGCTTGTAGTCGAGCCAGGTTTCGATCACGTCGGCAGTGAACACATCGCCGCGTAGCAGGAATTTGTGATCGCGTTCGAGGGCGTCAAGCGCCTGGTCCAGCGACCCCGGCGTCGACTTCACTTCTTTCGCCTCGGCGGGCGGGAGGTCATAGAGGTTCTTGTCGATCGGGCTGCCCGGATCGATCCGGTTGTTGATGCCGTCAAGGCCGGCCATCAGCATCGCGGCGAAGGCCAGGTAAGGATTGCATGATGGATCCGGCGACCGAAATTCCACCCGCTTTGCCCGCGGATTCGGCGAATACATCGGAATTCGGCAGCAGGCTGAGCGATTTCGCTGGGAATAGACCAGATTGATCGGAGCTTCGTAGCCAGGCACCAAGCGCCGATAGGAATTCGTGGTCGGGGCGCAGAACCCGCACAACGCCCAGGCGTGGGTCAAGAGTCCACCTATGTAGTAGCGGCCGAGCTTGCTGAGTTCGGCGTAATCTCCTTTGTCGTAGAATAGATTGGACTCGCCCTTCCATAGACTTTGATGGACGTGCATTCCTGAGGCGTTGTCCTCAAACAGCGGCTTTGGCATGAACGTCGCGGTCATGCCGTGTTGGCGGGCAGTGTTCTTAACGACGTATTTGTACATCATCAGGTTGTCGGCCATGCGGGTAAGCGTGGTGAAGCGCATGTCTATTTCGTTCTGACCGCCGGTCGCGACTTCATGGTGATGCGCTTCGATCTTTATTCCCAGCGACTCCATTGTCAGCACCATTTCGGTGCGAAGAGCCTGCATGCTGTCGGTCGGAGGAACAGGAAAGTAGCCCTCTTTGGGGCGCGGCTTATGGCCCAAATTCGGCCCTTCATCCTTGCCCGTGTTCCAGCTGCCTTCGCTGGAATCGATTTCGTGGAAGGCGTAATTGATGTCTTGTCCGTAGCGCACATCGTTGAACACGAAGAACTCCGCTTCCGGGCCAAAATAGCTCGTATCGGCTTGGCCGCTGCCCTTGAGGTAGGTCTCGGCTTTCTGCGCAATATAGCGGGCGTCGCGACTATAGGATTGACCGGTAACCGGGTCTCTGATGTTGCAGATCAGGACCAGTGTCGTCGCCGGGGAAAACGGATCGAGGAAAGCAGTCGTCGGATCCGGGACGACAAGCATGTCGCTTTCCTGAATCTCCTGGAAGCCCCGGATCGATGACCCATCGAATCCGATACCTTCTTCGAGAGCATCGAGGTTCACTGCGCTCGGCGGTACAGAAAAATGCTGCCACAGCCCCGGCAAGTCGGTGAAGCGCAGATCGATCATCTGCACCTTCTCGTCCTTGATCGCCTTCAAGAGGTCTTCGGATGTCGCGCAATTCGGAAACATGGCTTCACTCCTGTGGTGGAGACCCGCGCCTAGAGATGGCGTAGCCGTAAAGCCGCGGCGATCTGACAGGGCAAATTTTGGCCCACGCTTCGAGCGTTCCGCCGTCGCCTCGATCAGGCACGGCAACGCTTGTCGCAAGACAGCTCTGTCATGCGCAGACCGGTAGCTTCAGCTTTGGTGCGGCCCGCGCATGAGCTTCATGGCGTCTTCGATATGCCGCCAAGTTCTGGCCAGCTCGATCTCGCCTTTTGATTCCAGTTCGATGGCATTCTGGGCAGCTTCCGCAATGGCCCGGGCGCCGTGAGCTTCCAGCAACTGCCGCGCATAGGAATGGATTTCGATTTCTTGCATGGCGCCATCCTCCCCTTGTTCGGCTCGACCGCGATATGTCGCGCCAAGAACTGCAGATGTTGACACCTATCACGCGCGAACAGTCTGCATCCTGGCGCGAGGTATTTGCAAGAGCCTCCTTTGGAACACGGGCTGTCAAAGTCGAATGCTGGCAAGCATTTCCCGATCGACTGGCGCGATCTCGCTCAAACGCGTTCCCGACTGCCGATCCGGATCGGGACGCGCCGCTGCCCCCAGCTGCCCGGTCGTGCCTCGAACAAGCCAGGGATTGCGGTGGAGCAAATATCGCAGCGGCCCTCATCGGTGAGCCGCCAAGTGGTGATGTCATACCAATCTCGGCCGATAATCCGCTCACCACAGCCCGGGCAGTACGTGCTTTGACCCGTCTCGTCGTGGACATTCCCGGTGTAGACGAAATGCAGCCCGACCTTGCGCGCGATATCGCGAGCCGTCGTCAGCGTGAAGGCCGGCGTACAGGGCAGATCCAACATCTTGTAATCAGGGTGGAAGGCGGTGAAATGCAAGGGCACGTTAGGTCCGAGCCTTGTCATCACCCATTCGCTCAGCTTTTTCACCTCCTCTGCGCTGTCATTGTGCCCGGGGATCAGCAGCGTTGTGATTTCGAACCAGACCTTCGTGTTGTGCTTCAGATATTCGAGCGTCTCGAGGACAGCGCCAAGATGGCCGGTGCATAGCCGCTTGTAGAACGTCTCGGTGAACGCCTTGAGGTCGACGTTGGCGGCGTCCATGAAGGTGTAGAGTTCCTCCCGCGCCGCCGCGTCAATATAACCCGCCGTGACCGCCACGTTTTTGATTCCGCGACGGCGCGCCACTTTTGCGACGTCCACGGCATATTCGAGGAAGATGACTGGATCATTATAGGTGTAGGCGATGGAGCGCGAGCCCACGGCAATCGCGGCCTCGACAATTTCTTCCGGCGAGGCTGCGTCCTGGAGCCGGTCGAGTTCTCGCGCTTTGGAGATGTCCCAGTTCTGGCAGAATTTGCACGTCAGGTTGCACCCGGCAGTACCGAAGGACAACACGGGAGTTCCGGGCAGGTAGTGGTTCAGCGGCTTCTTCTCTATTGGATCGACACAGAAGCCCGAGGAACGGCCGTACGTTGTGAGCACGATCCGGTCATCCTGCCGGCCACGCACGAAGCACAGGCCACGCTGGCCTTCGTTAAGCCTGCAATAGCGCGGGCAGATGTCGCATTGGATGCGCCCGTCTTCGAGCCGGTGCCAGTAGCGTCCAGGAAAGCCTTCCAAACGCTCAGGTTCGGTCATAGAATTCGTCCCGTGTATCACTGGGCAACTCCCATTTTGGCCAAGGGAGTGGCGGGGTGCGCGACGATGTCCAGCCGGGGCCCGCCTGCGGGCATGAGCGCCTTCAAAGCGTTGCCCCATTCTACTCCTGATCGGGTTAAGATCGTAAGCCGAACCCTCAACACCCCCGGCCGCTGATCAAGCCGGCTCGCACCGTAGCGCTGCGGTCCACGAGAGCAGGCTGAAAACATGATTGTGCTGTTCACGGATTTCGGGTTGCACGGCCCCTATACGGGTCAGGTGAAGGCGGTGCTACACCAGACGGCGCCGGGCGTTCCCGCTATCGACCTCTTCGCCGATGCGCCTATGGGCAATCCCAAGGCGTCGGCTTACCTCTTGGCGGTCTATGCCGCGTGGTTTCCAATGGGAACCGTCTTTCTCTGCATCGTCGATCCCGGCGTAGGCGGGACGCGCCCCGCCATTGTGCTCGAGGCCGACAGCCGGTGGTACGTCGGCCCCGGTAATGGCTTGTTTGAGTTAGTCCAGCGCCGTGCCACAAACTCGCGCAGCTGGGACATCGACTTAAGGCCTGAGCACCTCTCGGCCAGCTTTCACGGGCGCGACCTCTTCGCACCGGTCGCAGCCATGCTGGCGCGCGGCCAGCCCCCACCCGGCCAGCCGCGCGAGGATGGCGCGGATCGTCGCGGGGATTGGCCGGACGATCTCTGTGAGATCATTTACGTCGACCATTTCGGCAATGCCATGACGGGGCTGAGGGCGGCCACGCTGCCTCGCAACACAAGGCTTGCCGTGGCAGGTCGTGTGTTGGAACGCCAGAGGACCTTCAGCGATGGACCGCCGGGCGCCGCCTTTTGGTACGAGAATTCGAATGGACTCGCCGAGATAGCGGTCAACCAGGGGCGCGCGGACCGCGATCTCGGTCTCGCGATCGGCACTGCGGTCGAAATCGTCTCTTAAAGGAAAGCTGAGCGTTTCGACGATCCTGTCGCAATTGATGGGTAGGCTTTGCCCTCGCCGCCCTACTCTGAGTCGAAGTCAATATTTGCGCTGACCGAGTTTAGGCACATTCGATGACGTCGACACAAGGACGATGGCAAAATACCGTCGGACGCACAGTTAGACGCGCTCTTGAAAATCCGCCAAGGCGCTCCCACGTGGGCTTCAGAAGGGATTTTTCCTGAGAGGAATCCGTGATTCGTCAGCCCGCCGTAGCGGGGACGTTCTATCCGGCTGATGCCACAATACTTCGGCAGACTGTAAAGCAGCTTCTGAGACCATCCGTGGCGTCGTTCGCGACTGAGGCGCTTAAGGCGTTAATTGTGCCGCACGCTGGCTATGTCTACTCGGGCCCGGTCGCCGGATACGCCTACGCCCAACTCGTCGCGCACTCCGAGACAGTTCGGCGGGTAGTTCTGCTGGGCCCTACGCACCGGGCACCGGTTCGTGGGATGGCGCTGCCGGAGGCGAATGCTTTTGCGACGCCCTTGGGCGAGGTCCAAATCGACCAGGACGCAATTCGCCGGCTAGCGGGCATATCGCAGGTAGTCGTGTATGACGCCGCGCACGCCTCTGAACATTCCCTGGAAGTTCAACTACCCTTTTTGCAGAGCGTTCTACACGACTTCACTTTGGTCCCGCTCGCTGTCGGTGATGCAAAGGCCAAGGAAGTGGCGGGTGTACTCGAAGTGCTGTGGGGTGGTCCGGAGACGTTGATCGTCATCAGTTCCGACCTGTCGCACTACTTGCCCTACGACGTCGCTAGGCAGGTCGATAATGAAACGGTGGGGCGGATCATGTCCGGTCGCCAGTTGACTAGCTTTGAACGGGCTTGCGGCGCGTTGCCTATCAACGGACTGTTGCTCGCGGCAGGCCGGCACAAACTGACGCCAAAGCTCGTGTCCCAGTGCAACTCAGGCGATACCGCCGGCGACCGGCGAAGCGTCGTCGGCTACGCCGCCATTGAGTTTCTGGAATGCCATGACTGACACTTGCGCCATGAACGAAGATCGCGGCCCAGCGCTGCTTGCTCTTGCCCGCGCCTCGATTGCGAGCGCATTCGGCCCGTTGTCAAAATAGCGCGAGAACACCAATCTCAACGAGCGTGACGGCGGCCACACCCTCGCTCACGGTCAGGGATTTGGCGTCCAAACGGCCTCCGATTCTAGCGACGGGTGCCGAGCCAATGTCTGTTGAGGGTCAAACTCGGACTTCGGGCCGCATCTGAGCTAGGTCAGTTCATCCCCAACAGCCGACATACAGCGACTGCAGCAGCATGTCCGTTTGGTGCCAGAAGCGGAAATAACAATTGACCTAACACCGCTGAGCCTTAGTTGCCATCTCAGCCAAGCGGGAGGATGCTGTCGCTTGCGACCACTACGGAGGGCAGCATGAGCAAGGCAGGTTTGGACAATCGTCATCGCAACCACGATGGCGAAATCAGCAACAAGCACGGCAACACCCTCATCCGCACGTTACGTAAGATTTACGGACAGGGCTTCGCAGCCGGCTATCCTGAAACCGAGAAGCTGAGCGAGGTCCTGCTTCAGCTAAACGAGACATCGCTGAGCCAGCTCCGCCGTGATCACGAAACGGGCCACTTGGAGCACAAGATCGCCAAGGCTTCGAAGTAAGACCGCTAATGGCGAAGACCCTACTTTCGATACACGCTTTGCGGTCGCTGGCATTGGAAGAAATTCGACGGCAACCAGGTTGTTCGAGTGTAGCGAGTATCGCAATAAATCGCGTCACCAATGACCGTGCAAAGAGTAACTGGTCGATGTGCGTGGGATCTGCTGGTGCTGCCGATGCCAATACGGCGGCTCGCGCGGCACTCCAGGTCCGGCGCGCCTTGCGCCAAGACTACGATCTGATGACGGATTGACCGCAGAGCTGACGTTCACTGCAGGATAGCTCAGCAAATCCAGCGCCTATCTCAGTACCGTTCCGAAGACGGGATCCCAAAGAGTCGCGCAGACGCCGACACCACAGTAACTACGCTGGCGCGACCGCCCGTCAAGGGCAATAAATTCAAACTGAGACACTACCCCCGCGAGCTCGCTTCACTGACTGGTTGTGGAAAGTGATAACAACATGCTGAGCGATGGTGAGCAGATTTACGCTCACATCCCATCGACCTCGTTGAGCAGGGAACGTGCTTCTCGTCTTTGACGATTTACTCGGCGGGATTGCTTTTGCATTCGGTTATGATCAATTTGAACATCGGAGAATGATGGCGCAACAAAACGCTCCGTGCCTAGGACAATTAGAATGACGATACTTCAGGCGGAGTGTCGGAGCATGGCACACTTGTTGGCTCCCCTGCCGAAAAGGTGGGGGAGCATTTTTATTCGTCTGATGATATTGCGGAGCATCGTTGTCGCACCCACGGCAACAGCGCCCCAAGGGTCGTACTGGTTCCAGAATTAACCGCCATTGCGGATATCAAGCTTAACGAGCGACATTCGTTGCGGCGTCACAAGGACCGTTTACGTTAAATCCCACCCAACATTTCTCAACCACGGTCAAACATGACTAGAACTACCGTTCCACGAATGACCGGATTGATCAATCCAATCGCAGTGACGCAGCCACACGGCTCTCTTGCTAAAGAATATCGCGAGCTGCTTGACCTACGCGAGCGGGTTAGAAAAGCTGAGGCCGCCGCCGCAGAGCGCCTCATTAGGCCGCGTAAATCCCAGACTCGCTCAGTGCCGGTTGGCCGCCTTTGAGAACCTTAGGTTTCGGCCTTTAGATGCCAATCAAAATCCGGCCTAATGTCGGCACCGCGCCGGCCGCAGGCCGTGCAAGTGAATTTATCCTCGAAGAGCGCATTTTCGGCGAGCGTGATCGTTTGCGGGCGGTTCATCGTTGCATTTCAGATGTAAATCAGGAATGCGTCAGCAGGCGGCTGCGATTCTCGGCGCGCATGCCTTTCACCTTTAGAAGCGGTCGGGGCCTCATCACTTCAGTCACATTGCCGGACGAGTGTCGCGAGTCCGCCGCATAAAGTCGTCAATCATCCGGATGGCAGTCCGTCGCTCTGGCCCTTCAGGAAGCTGCTGTGCTGCTTCGACTAAGCCAGAAAGCAGTTGCGCCAATTCTTTCAGTTCGCTGACTTTCGGACGCTCGTTCATTGTCGGCCCGCACCCGAGCCGCCAGATCATGGAAAACCTAACGCTGGTTAGGATTGCAGCTCTTGATTTGTGTCAACGGGATCATCTCAAGCGAACAGCGCACACCGCTGTCGGTGAACTTCACATACGTCCCGCTTTCATGCCAACCAGCCGAGCGCGATGGCGCGTTCGACACCGGCGCGGAATCGTCGTTATGCTTGCCGGAATGCAGCGGCATCGAAAGCCGAGATGCTGCCGTCCACACCCAGGATGACTGCCTCGCCATCGATGACGAATTGCTTCTGGCGGTTCTTCAGAGCGGATTCAACGATCCAGGGGAAGCGCTTCGTCCAATCGTACCCGCCGCGAGTAATCAGCCGCACCCGATCGCCATTGCGCTCAACACGCAGGCGGTAGCCATCGAACTTGATCCTCGTGAAGCCATTCCGGACCGGAAGAACCTTGGTTCCGGCAGTGGGAATGCAAAACTCAAATGATTTAAGCATGTGGCACAGATAAGCGGGCGCGCCGGAACTTGCGAATCATCCGCCAAGAAGAGGCCCCACCGGAGCCTCAGTTGTCGGAACCTTTCGTTGTGCCCTAGTTGTGCTGGGGTGATGCTTGGCTGTCTGTCCGAAAAGTAACGGTTAGGCGGCGTATTCTGCTCGCTCAACGGATGACCTCAGTTTTTCGGTTCCCTCTTCATAGTTCTGTGCGTACTTGTCGATGATGTCGGCCCAAAGTCTCAGAAGGGAAGCCTGCTGGTGCAGCGTCTTGCTTCCCGCATCCAGCCAAAAGTTGGTAGCAACGGCGAAACCTTTCTCGCGAGCGTCTTCCATGGATAGTCCTCCCTTTTTTTGGTCGCTGAGGGGGCAACACAACGCGCCACGACTTGTTTCATGAAATCGATCAAGCAGCATGGGAGAGATGGTCGCGTGTTGGTCAATTTTGTTCGGATTGCGGCCTCTCGTTGGGGCGAAACGTATTGGTCTGGATGTTACTTAATAACCCCTAATGAGACGGCTTTCCTGTCCCAATTGAAATCCGGCCGTGCTGATCGCGATGTGATGGCTGCAACGATAGTCGGAGCAATAAACCAAGACGCCGCGCACGCCTGACGCGCGCATTTCAGCGAAGGTGATCTTTTGCGGGCCTACGGACATGCCCCATGATTCCGCCGATTAACGCGGAGGTGAAGCCGCTAGGCTTGGGGCTAAAGCCGCCCGAATGTCTGCCATCGCCTGACGTTTAGGTGTAGGCTGGATCTTGAGAGAGAGGCGCGGCGATGCCTAGGGAGAGCAACGTCGTCAAGCAGCAGCGGATCGGCGAGCGCCTATCGCGCGCGATGGCCAAGGCCCACATGGATCGCCGAGAGCTCGCCGCACTGACGGGTTACAGTGAAGCACAGATCCTGCTCTGGGAGCACGGGCGCGCGAAACTCTACCCGACCGATCTGATAACGCTGTGTCATGCGCTCGACGTATTGCCGGAGTGGCTGCTGTGCTGGGAGCGCCGGCTCTACTGATCAACCTTCCAAAATCGCAGTCGGCCAAGTAGTTCAGGAGCCCGCGAACGCCCGAAGAGCGCATTTCGGCGAAGGTGATCTTCTGAGGGCGGGGCATGCCCCATGATTCCGTCGATCCGAACGGCAGGGAAGCCGCTATGAGTTTGAGATTATCCTAGGTGTAATAGTTCAATGTCAGGTCGCCGCCGAACAACCAACCCCTGCCATCGCAGGGATTAACTCGGCACCAACCTGCTTCGTGCATCTCTTGGAACACATCGAGGTAGACAATTTTGCCCCAAAACATGACGTAACCTCGGTTAGCAATAGTAAGATCTCTCCAGTCCTCGCGAGCAAGATCGAAGCCGGCCACGTACCCACCGACAGGTTCGTCGCTAATAATTACTCCGGGCTGGATGACAAGCGGCCTTGTCGCGGCCATCGAAGGCATCTGCATCTTGTCCCAATAACGTGCGGCCACGTGGAGACTTTGCACGATTGCGGGTGTGCGCCCATGGTTCCGGAACCCGAATTTGACTTCAGCCCTTCGCCTCGTTTCATCGGGATACAAAGAGAAGAGATTTTCGATATTGGATTCGATGTTCAGTTCCAAGAATAGGTATGCGCGCTCAGTTTTCGGAACATGCGCTGCCGCAAGTTTAGCCGCATCAGCGGATTGCTGAGCAACGGCAATAGAAGCCTGCATGTCTTTGGATTGCACAAGAGTGCTTTGCCTCAAAAATTCGAGTTGTTTTTCGCCGGCTTCCCAAAGCTTTCTGGTCGCCAGCCAGAGCCCAATTGTGGAGAGCGCCAAAACGACCGTGAAGCCAGCAACGACGCTTTTGTCGTGACTTTCGAGCATTCCGTCGATCGCTTCGAGGGCGGCGACTACGCCGGCATGGAAGGCGGGGCAGTATTTTTCGTCATCGTCATTGGCGGAAGGCTCAGCGCTCTCGGATTGCATCAGGCACAACGATAGATCCGGGACGGGATGCAAACTCAGCAACTCGGTAAGCGCCAAATATACAATCAGTAAAAGCGCCCATTCCCTTTTTCGCATATAGCCCTCCCAACAGACAATCTTTCGCAACCTGAGGGCGCGTGCAAGGATTTCCCCAAGCTGGGGAATTGTTTTTAAACCAAATCAGTGGTGGGATGCTCGCGGAGCCTCAGAAACTCCCGCAGCCCGCCCGTGAGGGCTTGGCAATTGGGTGCCGCGTCGCGCCTGCCGGCTAGGTCAAATCGTTGGTAATTAGCCTGATGGCAGGCATTCCTTCGTACTTGTCTGGATCGAATCCGTCTCGATCAAATTTGCGGCTTGCGGCGCTCTCGATTTGCGATCTGAACCGATCGAAATTCTCCAGAGCGCCATGCAAATCCCGGACGTCCGTCGGATCGAGCTCCGAGAGAGCTTCGTAGCTGACAAGGACACGGACGGGCTGAATTGGAGTTCGGCCCTCGACGCTCATCCAAAAGCCGATCGCTCGCGAGTTGCTGTGCGATAGGGGCTTGCTTTTTGGATCGCTAACGAGGGGCATTTCCAATCCTATCAACAGAGCGATGTATTTTTACCGGGGCTTCTTCTTGGTCTTGGCTTTCTTGGCCGCGCTTGGCGTCCCGGCAGCTTCCCGCGTCAGCCGCTCGGCCCTGAGCCGCTCGCGGTTGGCATGGAATGCCTTCTGTGCAGTCTCGTGCTCAGTCATTGCCTTTTCGGCATCGACTTTGCGAAATGCCCTATGCGCATCGCGCTCCGCTTTGGTGATTGGCTTGGATGGTTCAAACTTGCCCGGTGTCTTTGTCATTTCTTCACTTTGAGCCCCAGCTATAGGCGGCGGATGGCTTGCTTGGAGGCCGCCCGTGACCTTGGTGTAGAGCTCGAGGATTCGATGGGCTAGCTTCGCGCCGTCCTCCGTTGAAATCTGGCGAGGGCTGTAGCCTCGTTCAGAGGACAGCGGCGTTGCAAACATGATCGCCTTGATTTCCCCGAGTTCCTCTCGATGCTCTTCAGGAATCTCATGATCTTGAACGTGAGCCAAATAGTTCCCCGCGTGAATCAGGCGCTGATCCAAATCGCCGGCGCCGACCAAATCATGCAGAGCCTGAAAAAGCTTTTGCTTAAGGTATCCGCTCATTTCCCCGTCGCCTTCAGCCCTAGCTCGACCAGGCGGCGGATGGCCTCGGGACGATCCAGTTTCACGTCCTGACGTGCGATCCACTCGTCGATTGACTGCATTTCGTACTCAGTCCACTGCGGATTTGGGCTAGCAGCTTGCGCCGCCTTTTGCGCCATCCCTTTTGCGATCGCGCCGGCCGCCGTAATTTTGGACAGCGTGCTTTCCTTCATCGGGTCCTCGCCTTCTTGGCCGGCTTCTCTCCCGGGTCTTTCGCCAGGATGTGTAGCATCGCGTCGATCATGCCGCCGATGGCCTCGGGTCTAGTCACCGGCGGGACCTGCTTGGCGGCCCACACTTCAGTGTACGACGAATGAGTAGATAATCCAGATCGCGACGAGAGCCGCTAGAACGAGTACCCAATTGGAAATTTGGGTACCCGCTATCGATGTTTTCCCGCTAAACCATTCCATGGCCTTCCTCCCGGATAGACCGCCTCGCTTGGGCGGCCTCCCACGATTTCAACACCCCGACGATATCACCGATATTCCCAAAGCCGCTCAGTAACCTTTGCACCCTGCCGGGCTATGGCGGCCCTTGGCGCCTTCAACTCGTCCTCAATACCAGAGGCCCCGGCACGCCCCGCACGGAGTCGGTGGATTCGTTTCCGGTTCAACGTCCATCCGGTGACCGGCCGGACGAAAGGGCCGCCGGTGACTCTCCTAAGTCGGCTGAAGGTCAGTGCGGAGCTTGCGACGTTGGTGAAGACGTTGCCAGAGGCCCAGCAACAGATGATCGAAGCCGCAGTTGATCGGTTGCTGAAGGAGCGCGACCAATGAAGCGCCGACGCCGATCGCATAGGAAACGCAACCGCCAGCGGCTGGCGAGCCACGCAAGACGGCTGAGGCGGTGAACAACAAAGGCGCGGGGCTGGCAACGGTCCCGCGCTCACTGCCCAAAGGTTGGCCTTGTGAAAACCTCTTTAGAGGGATTTGATCCTCAAGCGGATCCTTGGCGCGACACCTAGGCTCTTGCCCCTAGCCTCGAACCATCCATCCGCACAGTGGGAATGAGCCCCTGCCGTGATCAGCTCCGGCGGGGGTTTTTTGCTTTATGTCATCGGCGAGCTCACCCTCGGCCAATTGTGATGGTCCCGCTCAAACCGTACCTTGGCGTCTCCTGCTTTTGGGGGCTGCACATTCTTGTAGGATGGCCGCGCCGAAATCCATTCAGCGGTGCAGAGAAGCCCCCGATCGCATTCATCTGCGAGCTTGTGGGGGTCATCTCAGCTTCTTTTCCGACGCATCAGCAAATAGACCGCTGCGACCACAACGACGGCGATGACGATGGCTAAGACGGTGGTCTTTTCCATCCCGCCAATATGCGCCCGGAATCGGTCCGATGCCACTCCGGAAGTCTGCCACAATCGTCATCGAGGACGGCCCGGTTTCACCCAGGCTTGGACAAGCCACGCTGGCGCGCGCTATCCGCTGGGCGCGATCGACCGGCACATGACAGCCCGCCAACGCACACGAAAATGTGGCTGGAACGGCCTCCAATTCGGGAGCGATGTTCAAGCGGGTCGCGTTTCCCGTCGATTAGGTTGGCCTGCACGGTCACCGCCCGCCCCCAGCCAGAAATCACCAAATGGGCCGTGGCCGTGCTTTCGCTGAACCAGGTTCGGAAAATGGTGCCGCGGCCGCACAGAATGCGTAGCCTTTGGGATAAGGGAGTCGGCCTACGGTGATGATTCGGATTGTCCTGATCTTCCTGCTGCTTTGCACCCCCGCGCTCGCCCACGATCCCAGCCATCCGGAATTGAACGAATGGTTCAACAGGCTCGCATCCGGCAAGGGGCTATGTTGTTCGTTCGCGGACGGCTTTGTTGTCAGCGATGTTGATTGGGAGTCGAAGGATGGCCATTACCGCGTCCGTCTCGAGGGCCGATGGATCGACGTTCCCAACGATGCCGTAATCACCGAGCCAAACCGTGCGGGCAGAACTATGGTTTGGCCCTACGTTCGCGGGACCTATCCTCCGCGTACTGAAATTCGGTGCTTCATGCCCGGCAGCATGGGCTAGGTCGCGGGGCTTCAGTCCTCGCGCTCACACACCGCCGCTACGGACCTCAAGCCCGCCGCTTCAGCCCGGCGGGTTTTCTTTTTGTCTTTGCCAGGATCGGCTTGATCCCGCTTTGCATCCCCGTGCTTTTGGGGCGCGGCCGATGCCAGCGGCCGTAAAAATCTGGCCGCCCACCGCTCTTCACAACTTCTTTGAAGGTCCAGGGGGATATTGCTCATAGCCGGAACTCCGGGTTCGAGGTCCTGCCCCTGCTTTTGACGGTTGGTCATTCTTGAAGGATGGCCGAGCCGAAAGCCAAGGCTTGCCGTCCCTGCTCAGTCTCTGCCAAGAACTCAGCCGCGCGGGCTTTTCCCTCGGCCATGTACTGCTCGCCCGTGATCTGCCCGGCCGCGAACTTCTTAGCCGATGCGATGTTGCGCGAGGCCATCTTCTCGAATGCGGGCAGCGTCGCCGGCGCATGTTCTGCCAGCACTGGCCTCGTTGCGTTCATGCGGCACTTGGTTGCGCGAACCGCATTCTGGCGCGAGTCCGCCTTGGGACAGTTCGCTTCAACCGCTGCCCTATTGAGCGCGGCCACGGTCACGTCATCTGCCCGCGCTGGCGTGAGAAGCATCGCTCCAACGAGCAAGATCAGCAATAATAGCTTGTCATGGTCGCCGCACCGCTTAGAGCCTTTTAAAATGACAGAAGCGCGGGACCGTCGCCAGCCCGCGCCCCGCAAAAGAAAAGGCCCCGGCCAGGCGCCAGGGCCAAGTCATTCTCCTATGTTGAAGACAGATAACGCTTTAGTCCCGCAGTCGTTCCGGAAGGAAGCGGGACCGAAGCCCCGCCCCATGTAGGGCGCTACCTTTGTCGCCTTACTACTCTAGCTCTTTGCGGATACGGTCCCGGTGCGCAATGTGCTTGCGCCAACGCGGCGTCATGCTCGCCGTGATGGATGGCCGGATCCGCCCCTGCACCCATCTCGACGTCACGGCTCCCATGATCGAGGACACGGTCGGCCTGGTGCGCGAGATCGTGCGGAAAGCTTGAACAGCCAATATGGGCTTCAGCGATCAGCTTTATTGGCCGCGAGCCGCAACGCTGCCAGCATCGCGGTGAAGAACATCGTGAACAGCATGGTCACGACCGTTGCCTCGCGCAGATCATGTATGCGCCAGACATGGCCGGATGCATCAGCCACCTCGCCGCTCTGGCCGATCAGCCATGGCGTCAGATGGGTGAGGCCTGAGCCGAGATACAGCAATATCGCCACTAGCCGAAGCGTGCGCCCGTGTTGAAGCGCAAATCGCGACATATCACGCCGGCCGCTCAGATAGATCGCGAACGCCTGACAGAACAGCCAGGATGTCAGCAGCCAGCCGAGATAGTTGGACAGCGGGACGCCGAAATGCGCGCCGCCGTCGTGCCAGATCCAGATTTTCGAGATCGTGGATTCCGGCGGGTCCATCACCACATCCCATTGCGTCATCACGAATGCGGCGACGATCGGCAAGACAACAAGCCGGGATCGACGGCTCAGCCGCGCCTGCGTGCCGCCGAGCAAGGTTTCTGCCAAAACCCAAGAGAAATATCCCATGCCGAACCAGAGCGGACCGACAATGGGCGGGATAGCGCCGACATGCGGCAGGTTCGGCTCGATCTCGAAATGGTAGTGGCCGAAGGGAAATCCCGTGGTGACGCCAATGTTTTCCATCGTGAAGGTGATGAGGACGCAGATCGCCGCCAGTACCAACGCATCCCTCCAGCCATAAGTCAGGACGGCATGGACGCAGGCTGCGAGAATTCCTATTGCTGCCAAAACTTCCGCGAGCGGAGTTCGATTCCAGGCAAAGCCGATGACCAGAGCGAGATAGATCGCCAGCACGGTCCAGAAAGCGGCCTCGCGCAGCCCACGGTAGCCGTCGTGCTTCGTACTCTCGGGCGCAGATACGGCATCACTCATCTGTTCAACGCCTCATAGATCAGGGTCTTCAGATCGGTCCGGATGCGTTCGCTCTGCGAGGGCGCCTGCATCAGGCAGATCGTAAACATGTCGTCTTTCGGGTCGATGAAAAAGAAAGCGCCGCCGGCGCCGCCTGGATTGTGGATAAAGCTACCGTCGCAGCCTCCTGGCGTACGTCATCAACCTTGCGCTCATGCCCGAGCGGGTTGCTCGTTCGCTTTTCGGCGACACCGGGAATGATGGAAATAGCCGTTTCGCTAAATCGTGAATTAGGCATTCCGAATACTGAGAGATTATTTAACGGCAGACCTCCGACTGCTGCCTTAGATTCACACCATGACGCCCCGCCTCGTTCTTTAGCGATAGCGCTAAATACAGCTTCCGCCGCTTCCTGCATCAGTATGCCCCTGGGGCAGGGGCGGTGGAACGTCTCCCTGCTCGATACGCCATGGGACGGTCGATCCGCGAGCGACCGATGGGGCAATTCGGGCAGGGAGCTCCGTTCAGTGCCGCCTGGTTTCGGCGTGGTGGATTTTAACCATCAAACCAACCAAGCAGGCCGATATCAGTTACCAGTGCCTGGTACTGGCCTTGTCGCCACTTCGCAGTGTGGCCGCCTCTTCCCCGCTAGCGGCGATGGCGACCTCGAAACCGCCCTCTGAGAGCGTGTCTTCGATGACGCCCTGAATCGCTTGGTCGTCTTCCACGACCAAGATCACTGGTAATTCACTCAATGCTGTTTTTCCGCCCGACAGCCGCGATGAGCCGAAGCAAACACCCCCGCCGGAGCAGACCCCGGCAGGGGCGCTCGCGGGTGGATGGCTCGAGGCCAGGATCAAACCTAGGTGTCGCGCCAAAGACCCGAGAGAGACAATCGAATATCGACGAGAAGGTCTGCAATCAAACTGATGCGACCTTCAACGCAGATGAGCCTTGCACCGACGAGTTGCCGGGTCGCGGTAGCGGCCCCGCCCACAGCCCGCGAGAACGTCCTGAGAGGTTACTGAGCGCGCCGGACCTCCGCGCTGCCCGTTGTGCGTCTGGTCGAACGGGCCGAAAAGAGACATCGGCCCGGCATTTGCCGCGCTCGGCAGCGACAACGGCCACAACATCAAAACGAGAAAGATGATGGCACTACGCACGATTCGTCCCCCCGAAGGGAGGTTGAAGTAATGCGTCTAGTTAGTGGAACTGAGCTTAGGGCGCAGCATTCATCAGCAGCACACCAAAAAGAAGGACCAGATAGAGCATCGAAAACACGAACAGGCGACGAGAAGGCCGCCTTTCCTTGTCATTGCTCCGACGTACTTGCCAGGCGAGAAAAATCATGATCGCTCCAAGCATCGCCGCAGCCGCGCCATAGATGGCCCCCGCGAACCCCAGTGCCCAGGGCATCAGTGAGATCGGAACCAGAAGAACGCTATAGAGAAGAATCTGGCGCTTTGTTTCGGCCCTGCCGGCTACAACCGGCAACATCGGCACACCGGCGCGGGCATATTCTCCGGCAAGATTGAGCGACAGTGCCCAGAAGTGGGGTGGCGTCCAAAGGAAGATGATCAGGAACAGGATGAGCGGTTCGAGTCCGACATTTCCGGCGGCCGCAACCCAGCCGATCACCGGAGGGAGTGCGCCAGCCGCACCGCCAATGACGATATTTTGCGGTGTTCTGCGTTTGAGCCACATCGTGTAGACGACAACATAGAAGAAAATTGTGAAAGCAAGCAGCGCAGCCGCCGCCATGTTCAGAAAGGTGCCGAGGGCCAGAATGGCGCACATGCCAAGCATCAATCCGAAAACTAATGCTTCCGAGCGCGATACACGGCCACTAGGAATTGGACGCATGGCGGTACGCGCCATCACCGCATCGATGTCGGCGTCGTACCACATATTGAGCGCAGCTGCGGCGCCAGCTCCGGCAGCTATGCAAAGAAGAGCAACGACACCGGTCAAGGGATCGATGCCGTCTGGTGCGACCAAGAGACCGACTAGTGCGGTAAAGACGACCAGCGACATAACGCGCGGTTTCGTCAGTGCGACATAATCTCCGAAGTTGGCATAGCTCCCGCGAAGAATTGAACGATTGATTCGCATGAGATTAATTCTTCGTCTTGCAAGCGACATGGCCACCTCTTTCAGTCCGATACTCAAAACGCCGTCGGTTGTAAGACGCTCTTGTCGGGCAGTTTCGGAAAGGCGACAGGCCCGGTTTCACCGACTGCGCCGCTACTGCACCTTCGCGAGCTTTCTCCCTGCAAGGACAATCCCCGTCTTAGAATCGCAACTGTTTGAGATAGGCGACGATATCGTCAATTTGCTTCGGATCTTTCAATCCTGGAAAAGCCATCTTGGTGCCGAGCATCTTGGGCTTCGGATTCCTGGATTTTTTCGCGGAAGGTGGCTTCACCCCAGGTGATTCAGGGACGATTGCGAAGATTCTGGCTCCGAGCACGAGACGGCGCATCCGACTCTTTCCACAGCTGATCATAGTCGCCCATGGTCAGTTAGAACGATTTGAATTCGCCGCTCATATCTTTGAGGCTTTCTTCGCAGCGTCCAGACGACGTGGCGAGTCCTTCGCCTTCAGATGATTGTTCGGTCCAATTTGCAAGCATGACGTAGGTGGTCATAGCCCGTCCTCCTTCTGGTACGAGGCAATGGTAGCTACGCCGTTGGCGCGAAAAATATGACCCGGAGGAGATGCGTGTAGTCGGATTCGAATACCATGATCGCCACAAATACCAACACAAGTACCGGCGGCAGCAGGATCGCGTAGGCCAAGGCCAGCCGCTCCCAGGCCATGTGCATAAAGACAGCGACGATCAGACCAGCCTTCAACACCATGAACAGCAGGATCAGCGACCATCTGAGATAGCCATGGAGGCCAAAATAGTCGACGAGATAGGAGCAGGTGCTGAGAATGAACAACCATCCCCAGACCACGAGATAGAGCTTGATCGGATGCTGCTGGCCCTTTGTGTGCGTGATTCCTGATGCGAGGGCGTCATGCACGTGAGCCTGCAGCGAATGTTGCTGTCCTTCCAATAACGCGGCGTTTGTCATGCGGCGACCTCACCAGAGATAAAAAAGGGCAAAGATGAACACCCACACAAGATCGACGAAGTGCCAGTAAAGGCCGGTGATTTCGACGATTTCGTAATGCCCTTTCCGGCTCGTAAAAAAACCGCGTCTTTCGACATCGAAGTCTCCCCGCCAAACCTTTCGCGCGATTGCGATCAGGAAAATCACGCCGATCGTCACATGCGTTCCATGGAAGCCGGTGATCATGAAAAAGCTTGAACCAAATTGCGCCGCGCCCCAAGGGTTGCCCCAGGGCCGGACGCCCTCCATGATCAGCTTGGTCCATTCGAAGGCCTGCATTCCGACGAACGTTGCGCCGAATGCCGCTGTGGCCAGCATCAAGGCTGCCGTTTTGGCGCGATCGCGGCGATAACCGAAATTGACGGCCATCGCCATCGTCCCGCTGCTGCTGATCAGGATGAAAGTCATGATGGCGATCAGGATGAGCGGGATTTTCTTGTCTCCGATTGTGAGGGCGAAGACTTCGCTGGGGTTGGGCCACGGCACGGTCGTGGACATCCGCGTCGTCATGTACGACAGCAGAAAACAGCTGAAGATGAAGGTGTCGCTGAGGAGGAAGATCCACATCATGGCCTTCCCCCAAGAAACATTCTTGAAGGCGCGCTGATCCGAGGACCAGTCGGCGGCGATGCCGCGCCAGCCTGCAGGCTGCGTGATGGATGTTCCGGTGTTTGTCAACGCGGTCTCGGCCATTGCGTCCCTGCCCTCCCTAGCTGAGCAACTGGCGACAGATATTGACGAAATCGTCCGTCCAACCCGTCAGCAGACCGAGTAAGACCAGCCAGACCAAGAGCAGGAAATGCCAATAGATAGCGCAGAGTTCCACGCTCAGGCGCACCTGGGTCATCTCAGCGCCACGCCACACCTTGGCGATCGTTCTGCTGAGGGCGACCAGACCGCCCATCAGATGCAGCCCGTGCACGGCGGTGATCAGGTAGAAGAAGGAATTGGCTGGATTGGACGCTACGAAATACCCCGCGAGGCTCAGCTGTCGCCACGCCAGGAGCTGCCCAACCAGGAATACAAGGGCGGATGCTCCCCCCGCGCACAGGCAGATGATTACGCCGTCCATGTCGTTCCGGCGCGCGGCCATGTGCGCCCATTGCAGCGCGATACTGCTAGTGACCAGAACGCCAGTGTTGAACCACAGCAGCCCGGGCACGGGCAGCGCCCGCCAGTCCACCATGTTCATCCGCATAGAATAAGCGCTGATGAAGAGTGCGAACAACGAGCCGACGACCGCGAGAAATACGCCCAATCCGATTTTCGCCGGCGGCAAGGACGAAGGACTCTCTTCGCGGAAATCGACAATAACTCCCTCCTCCAGCCAGGGTTTAGCTCCCAGCCGTTGCTGCGAGAGCCACCATCCCGCAATTGCCGCTATTCCAGCCATGAACAGGATAATGGCGCTCACGGGTGGGCCCCTCGCGCCAACAATCTGGACGGCGGTTCATTTTGCGGCACGAAATCCCTGGCGGCGCCGGGCACGCTGTAATCGTAAGCCCAGCGATAGACGATCGGGAGTTCCTTGCCCCAATTGCCGTGTCCCGGCGGGGTCTCCGGTGTTTGCCATTCCAGCGACGCAGCTCCCCAGGGATTGCCGCCGGCCTCTTTTCCTTTGAACAGGCTCCAGATCAGATTGAACAGGAACACAAGCTGGGCGAAGCCGACAATCAAGGCCGCCACGCTCATGAACGCGTTGAGGTCGTGGGCGGATGCCGGGATGAAGGCCGTTTCGCCAATGTCGTGATAGCGGCGGGGCATGCCCAAAAGACCGAGATAGTGCATGGGGAAGAAGACCGCATAGGCGCCGAGGAACGAGACCCAGAAGTGGAATCGTCCAAGCGCATCGTTGAGCATTCGTCCGGTGACTTTCGGATACCAATGATAGATTCCGCCGAACACGGCCATGATCGGGGCAATGCCCATCACCATGTGAAAGTGGGCGACGACGAACATCGTGTCGGACAGCGGTACGTCCACGACCACGTTGCCGAGAAACAGGCCGGTCAGGCCGCCGTTCACGAAGGTGACGATGAACGCAAGCGCAAACAGCATTGGGACGGTGAGATGAATGTCGCCGCGCCAAAGGGTCAGCACCCAGTTGTAAACCTTGATCGCCGTCGGAATGGCGATGATAAGCGTCGTGGTGGCGAAGAAGAACCCGAAATACGGGTGCATGCCGCTCACATACATGTGGTGCGCCCAGACGACGAAGCTGAGAGCGCCGATTCCCACGATAGCCCAAACCATCATGCGATAGCCGAAGATGTTCTTCCGCGCGTGGACGCTGATCAGATCGGAAATGATGCCGAATGCCGGCAAGGCGACGATGTAGACTTCGGGATGCCCGAAGAACCAGAACAGGTGCTGGAACAGGATCGGGCTGCCGCCGCCATACTTCGTCAGCTGGCCCATCTCGACCAGCGTGGGCATGAAGAAGCTGGTTCCCAGGAGGCGGTCGAGCAGCAGCATCACCGAGGCGACGAACAAGGCAGGAAAAGCGAGCAGCGCCATCACCGTTGCTGTAAAAATGCCCCACACCGTGAGCGGCATCCTCATCAGTGTCATGCCGCGTGTGCGCGCCTGCAGCACCGTCACCACGTAATTCAGCCCGCCCATGGTGAAGCCGATGATGAACAGGATCAGGGAGGCCAGCATGAGAACGATGCCCCAATCCTGCCCGGGGGTGCCGGAGAGGATCGCCTGGGGCGGGTACAGCGTCCAGCCGGCGCCGGTGGGCCCGCCAGGCACGAAAAAGGTCGCGGTCAGCACTACGACCGCGAGCAGGTAGACCCAGTAGCTCAGCATGTTGACATATGGGAAAACCATGTCCCGGGCGCCGACCATCAGCGGGATGAGGTAGTTTCCGAAACCACCCAGAAACAGCGCGGTGAGAAGATAGATCACCATGATCATGCCGTGCATGGTGATAAGCTGAAGATATTGGTTCGGATCGATAAACGAAAACGTGCCGGGGAATCCGAGTTGCAGCCGCATCAGCCACGACAGCACCAGCGCGACCATTCCGATCGACATCGCCGTGATCGAGTACTGGATGGCGATAACCTTGGCGTCCTGCGAAAAGACGTACCTCGTCCACCAGCTTTTCGGATGATAGAGCTCGACTTCGGCCACCTCGGCCGGCGCGATACCTGCGGTTGTGTCAAACGGGATATCGACCATCGGAATACCCTCCTCGGTCATTTCATTAGTGAGGAGTCCGCCTTACGATAGGTGGCGTCTCCTCATCGGTATTTTCATTCGCTTCCTGTCTTGTAAGCCGCCTTCGCGACGCCGCGCTGCCCCGATAACTCGGCGAACGTCCGCTGCTTCTCCAGCCACGCGTGATAATCTTTCTCTTCCTCTACGACGACCTTGCTCCGCATCTGCGCATGCGCGGCACCGCAGAGTTCCGCACAGAGAACCTCGAAGGTTCCGGTGCGGGTGGGCGTGAACCAGTAATACGTAACCGAGCCCGGTATCATATCCATCTTCGCGCGGAACTCGGGCACGTAGAAATCATGCAAGACGTCAATTGAGCGGAGCAACACCTTCACAGGTTTCCCAATCAGCAGGTGCAAGTCGTCGTTTTCGATGACGATATCGTCTTGCCCGGCGGGATCGTCGCGATTCAGCCCCAGAGGATTCTCGGAACTGACATTACGGGCATCGGTGGTCCCAAGGCGGCCGTCTTTTCCGGGAAGTCGATAGCTCCATTGCCACTGCTGTCCCACGACCTCGACCTCGGTCGCACCGGCCGGAACGGTGACGAACTGGTGCCAGACAACCAGCCCGGGCGCCAACATGGCTGCGACACCGATTGCAGTCACTATGGTGAGCCACCATTCGAGCTTCTTGTTTTCGGGCTCGTAGGCAGCCTGCCTTCCCTCCTTGTGACGAAAGCGCAAGACACAATAGGCCATGAACGCGACGATCGCCGTGAAGACGGCCCCGGTGATCCAGAACGTCAGGGTGATCGTGTCGTCGATGTATTGCCAGTTTGAGGCGAGCGGCGTCCACCACCATGGGCTGAAGAGGTGAAACAGCACAGAGGCGATCGCTACTAACAGCAGTGCGAATGCTACAGCCATCCTTTATGCATCCTTGCCATTCGAGGCAGCGGATACGAATTAAAGGGCGGAGCTCACGTCTGTCGCGACGGCGGATTTCATCTCCGTTATCATCGTGCCTCTTGCCTCGCCCATTCGACCGGTCGCGACGTAAAAGCTTGACACGAACTACACGTCAAAGATGGTCCCCGTCGAGGCTGCCGTCAATAGCTCAATGCTGCCGTCCTTAGCTCAATAGAGCGCTTGTCACGCCTTGTCTGGCGGGTGTCGTGCGCAATCCGGCGCGCATCCGTCAACACCAACCGCTTGGTGACGCAACGCAATCAACGATGTGTGCAGGTGCACAATTCACCCAAGCGTGCGCTATCTTGCTGCCATCCTGCCATCGCGCTAAGGTCCACCGGACCGGTCGCGACAGGAGTCGTCCGGCAAAGCTCCTTCTCGCTGAACTTGGTTTGCCGGACTCAGTCGCGATTTTCGCGCATGAGGCGGATTGCGCGCGTTTTGAGGGCGCGCTGTTCCCGTGCGACCGCAAGCAAGGAGACCGGAGCCATGGTCACAGTATTCGCAAGGCCCAAACTGGAATTGTTTGGCGTCTCTACGGCCTATGTCGTTCGCAAGATCAGCCTTACTGACCTGGGCAACGCGCTGCGCCTGGGCTGGGAAGACTTCAAGGCGATCCCAACCCACGCTGTCGTCCTGTGCGTGATTTATCCCATCATCGGTCTTGTCCTGTTCAGATTGGTCCTTGGCCATTCCTTGCTGCCGCTGCTCTTTCCGCTGGCCGCGGGTTTTACCTTGATTGGCCCTTTTGCTGCGCTCGGCCTCTACGAACTCAGCCGACGCCGCGAGCGCGGAGAGGAAGCTGCTGCGTGGGACGCAATGCACGTGCTGAGCGCACCGTCTTTCGGCGCCATCCTCGGACTCGGTGTGTTCCTGTTCGCCCTGTTCGCGACCTGGATCGCCGCCGCGGACGCCATCTACGTTGCGACCTTCGGCTATGCTCCGGCTGCGAGCATCCCTGATTTCGCACAGCGTGTGTTGACGACGCCTGAAGGCTGGTCACTCATCATCATCGGATGCGGCGTCGGCTTCCTGTTCGCAGTGGTCGCGTTGTGCGTCAGTGTCGTCTCATTTCCACTGATGCTCGACCGGCATGCGACAGCGATCGATGCGATCCGCACCTCGGTACGGGCCGTGATGATGAATCCAATTGAGATGGCCGTGTGGGGATTGGTGGTTGCAGTATTGCTGGTAGTGGGTTCACTGCCATTCTTCGTCGGTCTCACCGTCGTTCTGCCGGTGCTCGGTCATGCTACCTGGCATCTTTATCGGAAGGTAGTGGAGCCCGACCCGAATCCCCCACAAGAAGAGCCTCGCGCTCCGATAGGTCACCGTTATGCGGCAGATTTCCCGGCCTCACTCTTCCCATGGAGTCACGAGCGCTAGCCTTAGCAGCGGGGGAAAACCGGGATCGCGCCGCCGATTTCGTGGGGAAGGCGCCATACTGTTGATTGAAGACTCAGGGGAACAAAGACCGCGCTCGCCCAAGGGCGCGATCGGCTTCAGGGAGACGACAATGACGGTACGTGCAATTCTCGATACTAAGGGCCATCACATCCTGAGCGTCGAGCCGGAGGCAAAGCTTTCGGCGGCGGTCAAGATTCTTGGCGAGCGCAAGATCGGCGCCGTGCTTGTGATGAGCAATGGCGGCGTCGAGGGCATCCTGTCGGAGCGTGATATCGTGCGCGTGCTGGGTGAGCGGGGAGCCAGCGTGCTGGACGAGCCGGTCAGCGAGGTGATGACGAGCAAGGTCGTCAGCTGCCGGCAGAGCGATACCGTTTCCGCCATCATGGAAATGATGACCAAGGGCAAATTCCGCCATCTGCCCGTGCTCGAAGGCGACCGCGTCGTCGGGCTGATCTCGATCGGCGACATCGTGAAGTGGCGCGTTCAGGAATACGAGAACGAGCAGGAAGCGCTGCAGCAGTACATCAAGACGGCTTAAGTCTCTGGCGCTTTAATACTGCGTCGATTTTTAAGGATGCGCCGATCGACTTGGATCGTCAGTCTTCCGTCTTGATAGTCGATAAAGTCGAAGCCTTCGATTGGATCGCTTGGAGCACCGCCTTCGCCCTCCGATTCGGAGATCGCCGTTGCCTTCATGGCTTCGTCAGTCGGTGGACTGGGGCGTTTGTCGGCCATGCTCCGAACATGAGCCTACGGGGCTGACATTCAAGCCAGTTATCCTGCCACAATCAAACTGACCTATTTCCCAGGCGCAATGCGTGTGCTGGCGGCCCGAATTGGGCCTTGGCCAGCGCGCGGCTGACCTTGGTTTGCCCGGAGTCGCCTTCGGCGCATAGTGGCTCGGGTAGAAGCCGGATGTGCGGGTTAGGCGCTCCTAGGGCGTCTTGGGTGGGCCGTCATTCGTATTTCCCTGCCATGCCTTAGAGTGCTCATGCTCTGCGATCCACTTAACCGCGTCATGTTCCGTAACAAAGCCCTTGATTACTTCCGTTTCGCCATCGGGCCACAGAATATCGACCCCCCAGCCAGATCCGGGATTTTTCCGAGCCATGTAAGTTGGTCGCTGCTGGAACATCAGTCGGAATGTGCGCCTACGGGGGCCCGCTTCAAGTCAGCTATCCTGCCACAATCAAACGGCGGATTCAGCGCTGGCTTTAGCCGCGGCTTCGTTGGCGAATCGATACGCCGATGACAGCGCCGAAGCGCTCGCCAGATGCGACAGTCAGAACCATCCAGTCCTGGCGGATGTACTCCGACGGCTAGGGCCTCGGATCGGTCGGGGCCCTTACTTTTGAGCAGGAACTATCGCCGCCTTCGTGCTTTAAATTCCCCGTGCCTGTTATGAGCGCGCGGGGGTTGCGGGATGCCGAGAACCGCCTGGACGCCAAGGATCGTACCCTACGGTGCGGATCAAACAGTTAATCTCGTGATCGACAGCTTTCCCGGTCTTGGCGAGATCAAGCGGACCGACGTCGAAACTATCATAGCCGATCTAATATCGGGACAATTTAACGACCCGATCCGTGTTGTCGCCTTCAATACGCTTGAGCATTGGCCGGAGGACGTCACACAATATATCACCTTCGAAATTCAAACCCGCTACGATGTCGAAGGCGTTGCCGTCCCCGAGCATATTCAAGACTTCGTTTCCAGCTTCACGCGCGGTGCTGACCGTCAGCTCGCGCTCCGGCTGGCGTAGCCCGTGCGGTGCGGCCATGGATTGGCCTGACTATCTCCGGGATCAAGCGGACATGTATCGGCAACTTGCCGAGCAGGCAGACGATCCTGCCATCAAAAACGAGATGCTTGAATTGGCATCCGTCTGCGAGGATCTCGCCAGTGACATCGAAGATCATCTGACAGGCGGGTAAGAAAACCGACCCGCTCCCTCAAATCGCTTTGTTCCGACCGATCAACTGCCTTTGACAGCCCGGTTTGGCGAACCTAATCGCGCCTCCAGGAATTTGTTTTCACGTCGTGCAAAGCTGGTTGTGGTTCGCATCACCACCACGATTTCAGAAAAAGCAGTCTTGGTCAGCAGCGTAGCCATTTGCCAACAATGCGTTGTGAAGAACGACCGGTTTCAGCGGAGGGAACGACGGCCATCGCTATGCGTTGCCCCTTTAACTGATGCCGGTAATGGCCATGCATACAAGGAGGCACTCAATGGTTCTTGCGCTGGCAAGCCACGCAGCCATTGGCATGACGCTGGGCTTGGCCTTAGGCTTCGCATTGATCAGGATCCCCGCCTTCCACGTTACAAGCTTGGTCAATGACAGCATCGATCCGTGGGCTACCATGCTCATAATTATAGCCACCTTCGTGACGACATTCGGCATCGACGCGACCTTGACGGGATTCATTTTGGTGATGAGCCAGAACGACACGGCGCGTGTTCGCAGTTGATTCTGAGCAACGCGCACAACTCAGAACCTAGCCGCGAAACCGGCCGAATCAATTTGGTGGCCGGTGTCGCGTTAGCTCAAGGGTTTTGGTCATGAAACAGAGTTTCGATCAGCTCGAGCGACGCCACCCAAAAAAGGGTCGACGACCAGAGCCTAATCACCGAACGCTATGCGCGCCCTGTCTTCGCCTTTACGGAGCGTTTTGTTGCGCCATGATTTTCCAATGTTCAAATTGATCATAACCGAATGCAGAGGTAATCCCCCCGATTGGGAATGGTGCGTCTGCGACATCAGCGATCAGCCGTTGAGGGTAGGTTGGAAAAGAACGCGCGAGGAGGCTAGGCACGAGGCTGAGAGCGCGTTATTCGATCTGCTCGCTTCCGGCGGAAATATCGCTCGCAAGAAAAATATCCCGCCGCGCGGACATTAGATCAGCTACGCACCGGGAGCGGCCTTATCAGGCTGGCCGGTCCAAGCATTGGATCAAGGTATTCCTGTGCTTGCGCTTGGCCTCTTGAGCGTCGTTCCCGCCTTTGCCGGCGCGGACGAGGATGCAATTGCAAAGAACCTCGAAGCCTTCCGTGCCGCGCAGGCGGCCGGCAATACCGAGGTGATCGCCTCGATTTGTGCGGAAGAGCTCAGCTACAGCCACTCAAACGCCAAGATCGACACCAAGGCGTCTCTCCTCAACGGCATTGCCACCGTAAATTACAAATGGACCTCGCTCGAATACAAGGACCCCACGATCCGCATCGTCGGGCCGGCGGCCATCGTGCGCTTCAACTTTGTCGGCGAGCAGGAATTTACCGACGGCAAGAAAACCCCGCAGAACCTACACGTCCTGATGAACTGGCAGAAGCAGGGCAACGACTGGAAGCTCCTGTCACGGGCGGCGACCAAGCTCTGAGCACGGCGCAGCGTTGGGTGGGTTAGCCGGACCACGTCCTCGCGCAGTGGAAAAGCCCAAGTGCGGGCTGAGTAGGCAAATTTGCTGACCCATGCAAACAAAAAGCCCCGCGGGCAAGGGCGGGGCTAGTTCTGGAGTTCTCTAGTGATGCGGTGCGAGCACCGCAAGGGGAGCATGGGTCTGCCTAGCCCTAACGTCTAGCCTGCGTCATCTCCGGGCGCTGGTGCATGTTGTCTCAAGGCTTTTCGTCGTCTGACGGTCGGACGAATAGTAGGATGGCCGCTCCAACGAAGAACAGTGCTCCGATAATCACACTTTCACGGGCACTGACGGGCAAGGCAGGGAATAGCAAACCGACGATCGCGCCGGGCCAGAGCCAGCAGACAGCACCGGCGACCGCAAAAACGATGGCTAGGAATCCTCATCGCCATAGCTTACACCGCTCATTCCCAGGCGCGCGGAGCCGTAGCCGGGGAGCTTTCGGCCAACGCGGCGCACGGCGTGCCTCGCACCACCAACGAGGACAAGCGCCGTGCCGTTCTGACGCTGCTCAATGGAAAGAGGCCGCCAACTGAGGTGGCCTTAGCGTTCCATGTGCTCTGCATGTTCGGCTAACTGTCGCCACTGCTGGGCGATCTCAAGATAAGCCTGCTTCGCATTAGGATCGCGTGTAGCTTCCGCCCTAGCTTCGGCTTCTTCGGCCTTCTTCCGGCATTCTTCGGCCCGTTTCATGCGGATGCACTCCGGTCCCTAAATGAATTTAGGACACCGCTAACCTTAAACTAGGACGCTGGGCCAAGCCCCGCGCGAGAGGCGGAGCTAGGTAAAGTAGGGGGAATGATACGGTGGCTCTCTCCACCGCAAGCGGAGCTATTGCGGTCGGGCTGTAGCGTCCATCGCCTCGGGCTCGTAGGAAACTCGCGATAGCAGAATAGGACAATACACGACAGATTTTCACAAGACGGGCAGCGCGGGTAGGCGGTAGCGTGAATTCGTTCCCGTGCGGAACAGCCACCTAACTACAAACCCCAGCGTTCCCTCACGTCTGGGGTTTGTTCTTGCGCCGCTCGTCAGGCCTTGTTTTGCGGTTCGCGCGGCGACAGGACTCCCTAGGGCGTTTGGGGTGCTCCTCTGTCATTCGCCTTCCGCAATCCTTTGCCTGCCAGCGTTCGTTAGTCGAAGTTCGCCCGGCAATTCCAGTATGTATCCTAGTTGGATCAGTCGGTCTTTGTGTTCAGGCGGGA
>Ga0210407_10000959_pt1 | contig 28900 bp, 29 predicted proteins | sample IncBWC27MmetaG_FD_150860 | JGI IMG/M metagenome (GOLD analysis project Ga0210407, IMG submission 150860) | Forest soil microbial communities from Barre Woods Harvard Forest LTER site, Petersham, Massachusetts, United States - Inc-BW-C-27-M | ecosystem: Environmental > Terrestrial > Soil >...
GGAGAAGAGCTCGGATGCCGATTTGCTGCGCGAGATGGTGGGTTTTGCCGCGCAGCGCCTGATGGAGCTCGAAGTTGAAGGTCTGACGGGCGCCGCGCACGGCGAGCGCAGCCCGGACCGCATCAATCACCGCACTGGCTACCGAGACCGGATCTGGGAGACCCGCGCCGGGGCGGTCGAGCTGCGCATCCCAAAGCTGCGCAAGAGCAGCTACTTCCCGGTGTTTCTGGAACCGCGGCGCCTGGCGAGATCGATGACAAGATCGCCGCCTTTCTCCATCGGCCGCTGGAGGGCGACTGGCCCTATCTCTGGCTCGATGCGACCTATGTGAAGGTCCGCGCTAGCGGTCGCATCGTCTCGGTCGCGGTCATCCTCGCCGTTGCCGTCAGCAGCGACGGCCGGCGCGAGGTGCTGGGCATGGCAATCGGCGCCTCCGAGGCCGAGACCTTCTGGACCGAGTTCCTGCGCTCGCTGGCCAGGCGTGGCCTGCGTGGCGTCAAGCTGGTGATCTCGGATGCCCATGAGGGGCTCAAAGCGGCGGTCGCCAAAGTTCTGCATGCCTCCTGGCAGAGCTGCCGGGTGCACTTCATGCGCAATGTCTTGGCCCATGCCGGCAAGCACGGCCGGCGTGTCGTCGCTGCCTTCATCGCCACCGCGTTTGCCCAGGAAGACGCCGAAATGGCCCGCACCCAGTGGCGTCAAGTGGCCGATCAGCTCAGACCCAAGGTGGCAAAGCTTGCCGTCCTAATGGACCAGGCCGAAGCCGATATTCTCGCCTTCATGAGCTTTCCCAAAAGCCTGCCCTCGCGAAAGCGGGGGACCACCGGCCAAAGATCCACAGCACCAATCCACTGGAACGACTCAATGGCGAGATCAAGCGCCGTACCGATGTCGTCGGCATCTTCCCCAACGAGGACGCCATCACCCGCCTGGTCGGCGCTATCCTACTCGAGCAAACGATGAATGGGCCGTGCAGCGCGCCCGCTACATGACCCTGGAAACCATGGCTCCGTTGAGCGAGGATCCAATCTTCAAGCTGCCCGCCGCGGCGGCTTGATGAAACCGGCAAAACCCGCCGAGAGCGCGAAAACACCGCCGCTCTTACACCATCCCTCGGGGCACGATCGGAGTCCCGAGCGGCCTGGATCGCAGATGACCGGCGGTGTTCCTCGCAAAGCCCTATTCTATCGGCGAATCGCTGTCCCAATCAGAAAGCGACATAATTTTGCAGCGAGCAACCTGACGGACGGAACGGAGCAGCTGCCAACCGTATTCCGCAATGTCGATCTACCCTGACGGCACCCGTAATGCATTCCTAACTCACAAGTTGTAATACGTCGTTTTTTGCTTGGCCGCAGCGTGACCCTGCGGTAATGAACATAACCGGAACAAAGTAACCGCTGCTGAAATGGAGATTGCCGTCGTCATCGGTCTCTGGGCCCTGCTCGCCAGCGCGGCCGCGCTTGCTGGCGCCGCGCTCGGACGTCACGTTTGGCCGGCGACCCGAAGGAGCCACGCGGCTGCTCTGATGGCAGGGCAAATCGAGGCGGCGCGACTCACAGAGGAGTGCCGCGCGCTCCGAGGCCGCGTCGATGAGCTCGAAATCGCGCACAAGGCGGCGCTGATGGAGACGACAACGGCGGTGGTCGAAGTGGCGCGGTTGAAGGAGCGGGAGAGCGCCCTGTCAGAAAAGATCGCCGCGCAAGCCGCGCAGCGCTCCGATATGCAAACACAGCTGACCACCGAGTTCGAGAATATCGCCAACCGCATTCTCAAGGCGAATGCATCGGAGCTGTCCGAGAATTCGCAAAAAGCGGTGGCGGCCATTCTGGAACCGCTTCGCGAGCGGCTGCACGACTTTCAGAGCAAGATCGAGACTACCTATGCAACCGAAGCGCGCGAGATTCTCTCCCTCAAAGAGCAGATCAAGCTGATCGTCGAAACGAGCCACGCCATCGGCACTCAGGCCGATGGTCTGGCAAAGGCGTTGCGGGGCGATTCGCAGCTGCTCGGCCGGTGGGGCGAAATTGCCCTCGAACGTATTCTCGAGGCGGCCGGCCTCACCGAGGGCCGGGAGTACATCGCCCAGGGGCGCGGGCTCGGTTTGCGCAATGATGCCGGCGGGCTTCAGAAGCCGGACATCGTCATCGTTCTTCCCGAGCAACGGACGATGATCATCGACTCCAAGGTTCCTCTGACCGGCTACGAACGTCTGATCGCTGCCCGCGAAGAAACCGAGAGGCTCGCCGCCGGAGACCGGTTCGTACGGGACGTCAAAGCGCATATCGATAACCTGGCGGGCAAGCGATACCAGGATAACGGCAAGCTCGTGGCGCATGATTGCGCGCTGATGTTCGTGCCGATCGAGGGCGCGCTCGCCGCAGCACTGGTGCGCGAGCGCGAGCTCTTCAGCTATGCGTGGGATCGCCGGGTGGTGCTGGTCGGCCCCTCGACATTGCTGATGACGATGCGCACCGTCGCGTCGATCTGGCGGTACGAATTGCAGGGTCAGAATGCGCAGGAAATCGCCCGCCTGGCCGGCGAGCTGTGCGACAAGGTGAGCATGAGCCTGGTCGATTTGAACGGTGTCACCGAGAAGATCACGGCGGCGATGAGTGCTCACAGCGACGCGGTGAGGCGGCTCTCCACCGGACGAGGCAATGCCTTGTCGATCGGTGCGCGAATCCGAAATTTGGGCGTCAAGCCCAAACGGCCGATGCCGTCGATGCTGGCCGATGGCGGAGTGATCGCGGCGACCGTCGAGGAATTCGCCGGGGCTCCCCCTCTCGAAGATCTCAAGACCGACGAACGGCCACCCGCCTAGCCCCGCCGGCACCAACGGGAGGCAGCCATGCCGTCGGGGTCGGCGCATTTCCTACGACCCGTGCGCGCGGCTGCCCTAGAGTGGCTGCGGTTAGGTCCAGGGAGCATGGATGACCCTGACTGGAGTTGTCAGACGGCACAGCCAGCGGGTGCATTACGCCTGGATCGTGCTGGCCGTGGTATTCTCGGCCACCTTGGCCGGGGTCGGCGTGCGCGCCGCTCCCGGAGTCATGATCATCCCGCTGCAGCGGGCATTCGGCTGGGATGTCCAAACGATCTCCGCCGCGGTGTCGCTCAACATCATCCTGCTCGGGGCGACCGGACCATTCCTCGCCGGCCTGTTCCAGGTCGTTGGACTGAAGCGCACGATGCTGGGATGCATGATGTTGCTGATCGCCGGCACCGGGCTGTCGAACTTTATGACCGCACCCTGGCAGCTGTTCGTCACCTGGGGGCTGATGGTCGGCATCGGCTCCGGCGCGGGTGCCGTCGGCATCGCCGCCGCTGTTGCCAACCGGTGGTTTGTCACGCGGAACGGCCTGGCGATGGGGCTGCTGACCGCGGCGAATGCCGCGGGTCAGCTCGTTTTCCTGCCGCTTCTTGCAATGCTGGCCCAGCGCTACGGGTGGCAAGGGGTCGCTGTCGCTGCGACCCTGGCGGTCACCGCCATGCTCCCGGTCGTGGCACTGCTCCTGCCGGAATGGCCCGCCGATCTGGGCCTCGGCCCATATGGAGCCGCAGGCGTCATGCGTTCGCCCCCGAGAGAGGCGAACCCATTCGCGGTAGCAACGACCGCCCTGCGGCGCGCCGCGCGCTCGTTCGATTTCTGGTTGCTGACCTCGAGCTTCGCGATTTGCGGGCTCTCCACCAATGGCCTGATCAACACCCATCTGATCGCCTATTGCGCCGACCGCGGAATTCCGGAGATCGGCGGCGCCGGCATTCTCGCTTCGCTCGGCGTGTTCAGCCTGATCGGCTCCACTCTCTCCGGCTGGTTGTGCGATCGTTACAACCCACGGGTGCTGCTCTTCTGGTACTACGGGTTGCGTGGTCTTTCGCTGATCGTATTGCCGTTCACCGAGTTCGATCTCGTCAGCATCTCGATCTTCTCGATATTCTATGGTCTCGACTGGGTCGCCACCGGGCCAGCGACCTTCGCGCTGACGAATGAGCTGTTCGGGCGACGCGACACACCGGTGATCGTTTCCTGGATCTTTGCCGGTCATCAAGTGGGGGGCGCGCTCGCGGCTGTCGGCGCCGGCACCGTGCGCAGCATGACCGGCGACTATCTGCTCGCGTTTCTAATCAGCGGCCTGGCTTGCCTTTGCGCCGCGCTCTTGGTGCTGCGCGTGACCCGCCCCATGCCCATGGCGATACCGGCCGAATGATCCAGGGACTGATTACGGTCGCGGCACAACAGCGGCGACCGAGCGCGCGCCAGGCGTTCTCCGGTGCCGCCGGTGGACCGCCCATGGAATTGCCACAACTCGACGCTATTATGGGTTCTCGAATTAGCGACGGATACGGGGATGGGACTGTTCTCGAGGCGGCTCGTGCCGTTTGAAGTGACGATTTGCGGCATCGACGAGCTCGGCTTGCACTGCGACGGGCGCGTCACGCACGTGCTGTCGATCCTGGATCCCGGCTGGCCCGAGCTCGAGGCCTTTGGCGACTTCGACCCGCATCAGCGGCTCGAGTTGCGCTTCCACGACGTTATCGAAGCCGGCGCCGGGTGGACGGCACCTGAGCGGCAAGATGTCGAGCTCCTCCTCACCTTTGGACGTGACCTGACCGAAGTGCAGGATCCCCACCTTCTGGTTCATTGCCATGCCGGAGTATCGCGCTCGACTGCGGCGGCGGCGCTGATCCTGGCACAGGCGCGGCCGGACCGGCCGGCCGAGGAGGCACTGCTTACGGTGGTTCGCCGGCGCCCGCGAGCCTGGCCCAATCTGCGCATCATCGAGCTCGGCGATGCGCTCCTCGGCCGCCGCGGCGAAATCGTCGAGGCCACTCGAGCGCATTACCGCCGCGTTCTCGAGCGTGAGCCTTGGATGATCGATCAGATGATCGCGGGCGGTCGGGGCCGCGAGGTGGCCGAGGCCGGCAAGGCGTCCTGACGAATCTCCCCCCACCTACTGCGCGTATTCGATGCGCAGCACGACAAAGTAGTTGTGGTCGGGATCGAGAACGATGCCATCCGGACCCGCCAGGTGGCCATCGGCGGTCGCCGGGATCCGTTTCATCGCGACGGCATTGTCGACATTGCCGCCGATGACATCGAGCTCGGCGGGTCTGATCCCGACGACGAAATCACAATGTCCCGGGAACCGGCCCGTCGGCAGGTCGTCATAAACGACCGGCTGGCGACCGCGCCAATAGCAGATCAAGTCGCCGCGCTGCGGTGCATAGGCTTCGATCCGCTCGGCCGTCAGCGCGGTGCCGGGTTCGATGCCGAGCCCGTGACGGCGTGCGGCGTTGATGTAGTCGGAGTGGGTTTCCGAATAGGGAAAGCGGCTTCCCGCGCCGGCGATCCGCATGACATACGACGTGAAGGCGGCAGACCAGGCGTAGTTGCCGTCCTGGCTCTCCGGGAAGACCTGGCCGTTTTCGTTGTGAATGCCGGTCCAATTCTGCTGGCGCCAGCTCGGATCGAGGCCAAGCCACCAATATTCGCCGACCCGCTGCCATAACCCTTCCGCCCGTTCCTGGTCCACCGGCAGCTCAACATTCGGGAACACCACCTGTTCGCCAAAGGCCCGCCATTCGCGCAGCGCGATCTGCACGGCTGCCTCCCGCGAGAACGGCTGGTAGGGCCAGCGCGCGAACGGCGGAACATGGGCGTTGAGCGCCGTCGTGATACCAGGTGTGGGACCGGGCGGCAGCTCTTGCCGCGGCGGTGGGACGCAGCCGGCCAGAAGCAGCGCCGCCAGCAGCACGAGCTGTCGCATTACTTCGAGGTGAGAACAGACCGTAGGCTAGATCGAAGCTTCGGAGGCGTCACTCGGCTCGGCGGCTCCCGATCCGGCCGGCGACCCCGCTGCCACGCGCCACAGCCTGATGCCTCCGGTCAACCCGTCGGTGTTCGGCACTATCGTAACGTCCGGCGGCAGCGCAAAGGTAATGTCCTTGGCGTTGCCGCCGCCGATATAGAGGTGGTCGAAACGGACGACCTCCCGCAGGATCTCGATCACTTTCGCCACTCGCCTATTCCAAGCCTTCTTGCCCTTCTTCTCCCGAGCGGCGTTGCCGATATATTCGTCGTAGGTCTTGTTCCCGCTCACCGGATGATGCGCAAGCTCGAGATGCGGCATGATCTCGCCATCGCGAAAGATCGCGGTTCCGGCGCCGGTGCCGAGCGTCAGCACCATTTCCACACCGTGACCCTCGACCGCGCCAAAGCCCTGCACGTCGGCATCATTGAGGACACGTACGGGCTTGCCCCAATGTTGGGCGAGCGTTGTTTGCAGGTCGAACCCCGCCAACGCGTCGGTGCCGAGATTGGGTGCGGTCAGCACCCGTCCGTCGCGCACATAGCCGGGAAAGCCGACCGACACCCGATCGAAGGCGCCGACGGGAGCCGCGGCCTCGTTGATGGCGCGCAGCAGATCTGCTGGGGCGACCGGCTTGGCTGGGGTCGGCACCCGATGCCGCTGACCGACCATGTTCCCGCTCTCGTCGAGCAGGACCGCCTTGATCCCGCTGCCGCCGATATCGATGGCGAGCGTGCGCGGTTCCGTCATGGCGCGGCTTCCTCCACTCAAATGTGCGGATAAGACGATAACGCAGCCGCCTGTTCGCTACCACCGCCGAATGCGCGCAGATTTCTCTTCCTTCGCCGCCGATCGGGCGCCTCACAAAATAATGATCGGGATGCGCCCTCGGACGGCCCTATTTGAAATGGTATGCTGTGCCGGCAGGTACATAGCGAACTGGGAATGAGACTAGCCTCGATCCTTCTGGTCGCGCAGGTCATAGGGCTCGTAACTGCGGTTACCGCGCGGGCGATCGAGCCTCCGAACCCGCAGGAACTCGTCCAGGTCGAGCTTGTCGCCGAGACCGCATCGGTTGCTTCGGCAGCGACGCTGTGGGTCGATGTTCATTTCACCATCAAGCCTGGCTGGCACATATACTGGCGCAATCCCGGCGATTCCGGGTTGCCGACGGCGATTGAATGGCACCTCCCGCCGGGCTTTTCGGCCGGAAGCATTCTCTGGCCGGTGCCTGAGCGCTTCGTCCAAGGAGGGATCGGCAATTACGGCTATGCCGGATCGGCCGACCTGCTCGTGGCGATCACCGCGGCAAAGGATCTCGTCCCAGGCAGCACCGCCGGGCTGGCCGGCGAGGCATCCTGGCTCGTCTGCGCCGACATCTGCATTCCCGGCAGCGCCAAGCTGTCGCTGAGCCTGCCGGTCGCTGCTGGGCCTGTCGCCGCCGATCCCACCGTTGCGGCGCTCTTTGCCAAAATCCGCCGGGAGCTGCCCCTCCCGGCGCCATTCGAGGCGCGCTTCATTGCCGACGCGCATGCGTACGTTCTGCGGGTTCCGGAGAGCGCCCTCGTCGGCCTGCACGACCCAACCGGGATGTTCTTTCCGAACGACGACACGTTGATCGACCACGCCGCCGAACCCGGCGCGACCCGCCGCGCCGACGGCCTCGAAATCGCGATGCCGACAGCCGCGGCGGCCGCCGCCGTGCCGCCGACGCTCGACGGCGTTCTGGTGCTGCGCGGTCGGGATGGCGCCGAACGCGCGTTCGAGATCAGCGCGAACCCGTTTTCCGCACCGCCGGGTGAGGTCAGCCTCGCTTGGTGGAAGGCATTGCTGCTCGCCTTTCTCGGCGGCGTGGTTCTCAACGCCATGCCCTGCGTCTTCCCGATCCTATCTCTGAAGCTCTTGAGCCTCACCCGGCAGGCGCACGGGCACCGCTCGGAACGCCTCGGCAGCGGGCTCGCATATACGGCAGGCGTGCTCGCGAGTTTCGCGGCACTCGGTGGCGGGCTTCTTGCGCTGCGCACCGGCGGCCAAGCAATCGGCTGGGGCTTTCAGCTGCAGACACCGGTCTTTGTCGCGGTGATCGCCTACATCATTTTTGCAATGGGGCTGAGCCTCTCCGGCGTTGCCGCTTTCGGCGCAGGCTTCGCCGGAACCGGCGGAAGGCTGGCTCGCCGGTCGGGACTGACCGGCACATTCTTTACCGGGGTATTGGCAACGATCGTCGCGACACCGTGTACGGCCCCTTTTATGGGCGCTGCCCTCGGTCTTGCGTTGATCGCACCCGCTCCGCTCGCGATCGCGATCTTTCTGGCGCTCGGCCTCGGCCTTGCGGCCCCGTACCTTGCTGCGACCGTTATTCCCGGCTGGCAGCGGCTGTTGCCGAGGCCGGGGGCCTGGATGGATCTGGTCAAGCAACTTCTAGCCTTCCCGCTTTATGCGACCGTCGCCTGGCTGCTTTGGGTATTGATCCAACAGGTCGGGCCGGGGCAAGCGCTGGGCTCGCTGTTTGGGCTGGTGCTGGTCGGCTTTGCCGTCTGGATCTATGGGCGCACGCGGCTCGCGGCCCCGCTCGGCCGCTCGGTCGGCGCGGGTCTCGCGGTTGCCGGCGCTGCCGCAGCAATCTTGCTGGCCGTTGCTTTGACGACGACCGCGGACCGCCGGGCAGCCGCCACAACGCCGGACCGCCTCGCATACGAGCCTTACACCGCCGAGAGGCTGCTTGCTCTCGAGTCAGCCCGCAGGCCGGTTTTTGTCAACCTGACGGCGTCATGGTGCGTCACCTGCCTGATCAATGAACGGGTCGCCCTCGACAGCGACGCGGTGCGCCATGCCTTCGCGGAACGGGGCATCGTTGCGCTCAAAGGCGATTGGACCAGCCAGAACCCCGAGATCACCGCTCTTCTCCAGCAATTCGGGCGCAGCGGCGTCCCGCTCTATCTCCTCTACAGCGGCAAGGGTGAACCGGTTATCCTGCCGCAAATTCTTACCGCGTCGGGCGTGCTCGATGCACTCGGCAAGGTCTGATCCAAATGGAGGCGGATCATGGGTAAGCTCATTGCAGCCACGATCGCCCTCGTCGCCCTCGCTGCGAGCGCGTTACTATCGTTCGATCGTGCTGCCGCAATCGGTGCCGCCGCGGTCCGGCCCGGTGCGCCGGCACCCGGGTTCACGGCACCCGATATCGCCGGAAGAATGGTCAACCTCGGCCAATATGCGGGACAGATCGTGATCCTCGAATGGACCAACAACGGCTGCCCGTTTGTCCAGAAGCACTACGACAGCGCCAACATGCAGACGCTGCAGCGGAGGTACACCCAAGGGGGCGTCATTTGGCTGACCATCGCCTCCTCGGCGCCGGGCGAGGAAGGGTATGTGACCCCAGCAGCAGCGAAAGCCGATCTTGCCCGCTGGCAGGCCGCACCCACCGATTATCTTCTCGACCCGGACGGCATGGTCGGCCACCTCTACGACGCGCGGGCGACGCCGCACATGGTGGTCATCGATCGTGGCGGCAGGATCGCCTACATGGGTGCGATCGACGACACCCCTTCGACCCGGCTGGCCGACGTCAAGACCGCCAAGAACTATCTCGTCGCCGCCCTCGACGAGATCGCCGCCGGCAAGCCGGTCACGGTCGCCTCGACCCGCGCCTATGGCTGCTCGATCAAATACAAGACGAGCTGATCGCCCCAAGGATCCGCGCCTGGCCGTCGGCGAGCGGCGCCCAAACGCAGCGGAATAGAGGTGCCGGTGCCCTCCCTGGTTCTCCCTGCCGAGCAGGGACAATACGCAAAAAAATCGCCTCAGAGCCGATCTGACCGGCGAAAACCCCATGTTTATCAGATAGTTAAGCCTCCTATCCGGACGCTTTGCGGACGCCTTAGCAGGGATGGTTTGACAATTGCTCGACGTATCGGCCCGAGAAGCCCTCGGCCGGGAAACAACAGTGAAACGGGCGCAGATCGTCATCTTGCTCCTGCCATGCTCTAGCTCGCGGCGGTCGCAGCGCGGCCAATTTGCACGCAGGATATATTATTATTTTGATTTTGTCAATATCACAACCGCACGCTCGCTTAGGCTGATGCTCGCCGGGTCGGCGGGGGGAGCTCCGCTTGAATGTAAGGCGGGACTACCTTACATTCCGCCGGGTCGACTGGCGAGGGCCAATGGAAACGACGCTTACGATTACCGCAAAGGGGCAGGTCACGCTTCGCAAGGAGGTGTTTCGGCGTCAAGCCTGGTGAGAAAATCGTCGTTGATTTCTTACCCGCTGGCCGCACCGAGTTGCGGGCAGCCAAATCGCTGGCGTCGATCGATGGATTTGTCGGCTGTCTCCGGCGCACCGGGTCGAGGCGTCTCTCAACCGAGGAGATCGCGGAGATTGCTGCGCAAGGGTGGGCAAACACCCTTGAGGATCACCGCGAACACAAGCATCCTTGTTCGCGCCGGTGTAGGCGACGATCCGGATCACCGTGGCACAGAAGTTGTTGCGGTGACGCGGCGCGGCTGCCATCGAAGATATATTGTGCCCCGGTGATCGCCCAAGCGAAGTCGGAGCAAAGGAACTGGACCGTGTTGGCGATCTCCGCGGGATTGACATAGCGGCCCATCGGGATCGCCGACTGATAGCGCCGGCCCACGTTCGCCGGGTCGGCCGGGTTGAGCTGGGTCTGCGAGCGAATCTGGCCGGGGCAAACCGCGTTGACCCGCATGCCCAGGCGCGCGACATCGCCGTTGATCGCAACAGAGGCGTCGAGTGCCGCCTTGAGATAAGCAGGGACGTCGGCCGATTCGGTGACGTCGGTCGCGACGGAGCGCGCCTACCACTCTGAGCTAAGGCCCGGCGGGCCGGCGGCCAGCGATGAGCCGATGCCGGTCATGCTATGCCCGAGCCGTTCGATTCGGCTCGGCTCTGTGTTGATCAGCAATGCGCCATGAGGTCGGACTGCAACCGAACCTGCCCCGAAACCATCGCGAAAAAGCGCTTGACGCAGAAAATCCCAACAAAAACGCCACCTCGCTCAGGGATCGCCTCCGCTCTTCCAGATAATGGGATGCCAGATCGGACCGCACTTCGTCGACAATCGACGAGAAGGTCTCTCCGATGCGGCCGAGATGCCGATGAAGAGTTCGGCGATCCATACCGAGGCTCTGCGCTGCCTGCTCGGCACAGCAGCGGCCTGTTGAGAGTTGCTCGTACACCAGTTGGCGGACCTTCTCGCCCACCGTGCCGTGGGTGCGCGCAAGCATCGGGTCCAGGTAGCGCCTGACATGCCGCGCCATCACTGGATCGGACCCGGGTAGTGGCGCGTCGAGGTCCGAAGGCGTGAACCGTAGGCCGACGACCGAGTGTCCAAACTCGACCCGAGGGCCGAACACTCTGCGATGTCTTGAGATGTCCCTCGGAGGCGTGTGCGAGAACCAGACCTGCCAGCTTTTCAGAGAGGTGCCGAGCAATTCACGGATGGCACGATGAAAAACGCCTACCGCCAGCTCCCTGCCCTGTCGCGACGAAGTGAGTCTGTCATCCGATGACTCGATCTCCAATATCGCCAGGTTGTCCATCTCCTTCAGAGATACGACGAGGCCGTCCGTGTGCAGGCAGACATAGCGGCTGGCGGATTCGAGCGCTTCGCGAAGAGTGCGGGCATAGCACATGCCCAGTGCGAGCGGGCCGAGGTGCGAAAGGCGGCGTGCCTCTGACATGCGAAGCCCAAAGTCCTCGGCTCCCGCGGCGCAGGCCGAGATCTCCAGCAACCGGCAAACCACGCCAGCCGGGATCTTGATGTCCGGATCCGAAAGGCACGCCGGATCCAGGCCCACCTCTTTCAGCAGCCGGTAAGGGTCCAGGCCGAATGAGCGGGTGATGTCGACGTAGTTGGTGAGACAGGCGCTGCGGATGAACTGCGGCATGCCAGGTAAGGTGCTCCGGGGACTGTCCCTTAATGTAAAAAAATTGACCCAATATGTCAATCAGCGATTGCTGACTTCTGGCATCCTAAAGGCGTGCAGGCTGCCCCTCTGGGCGGGGCCGCGGAGTTGCAGATCCACCGGATTCCAGTCGTGCCGTCAGTGGGGGCGCCGGGATGTTGAGCACATTATTACGTTCAGGCTGGGCGCCGATCGCTTGAATGTTCCACTGTACAGAAGGAGGGGAGACCATAATGAATATGATGCGATTGATGGTAATCATCCTCGGGTTATTTTTGCTGTGCTGCTTCGATGCAGCTCTCGCCCAAAGTCCCGGAGATTGGCCCATGTTCGGGCAAAACACGGAAAACACCGCTTCCAATGTCTTGGAGAACAGCATCTCAGCCAAGAACGTCGATCAACTAGATACGAAATGGACGTTTACTACGGGTGGAGACGTGACGGCCCGCGCGGCCGTCGTGAATGACGTGGCCTATTTCCCGGATTGGGCCGGGAACCTCTACGCGGTCCGTGCCTCTACCGGGAAGTTGATTTGGTCGCATCAGCTTTCTGACTACGGCTTGGCTGCAGGTACAGTCTCCCGCACGAGTCCGGCCGTGGTGAGCGGCGTGCTGTACATCGGAACGCAGTACGTCCCACCACCAACGCCAACTGCACCACAACCGCCAACCGGGTGGCTGCTGGCGATAAATGCGAAGACGGGCGCATTGGTCTGGAAGATCCAGCCGGATACTTCGAACCCGTTCCCGGTGATCACTGCCTCACCAGTCGTGGCGGGCGGCGCCGTGTATGTAGGTATGACCTCAAATGAGGAATTCGCGGCCGGTTTAGACCCGACCTATCATTGCTGTTCGGCGAGCGGTAGTGTCGTAGCGGTAAGTGCCGCGACCGGCGCGATCCTATGGCAAACCTTTGCCGTTCCTACCGGCTACAGCGGCGGCGCCGTTTGGGGCAGCAACCCCGTTGTGGACGAAGCCCGCCGAACGGTGTTCGTCGGCACCGGAAACAACTACAGCCATCCTACGGCCACTGACCCGGACCATAACCATGCGGACTCGATCCTCGCGCTCGACATGGATACCGGCGCGATCAGGTGGGCCACGAGATTGATGACTTGGAACCAGCCAGGCGTGACAAACGGCAGTGACGATTGGAACACAGCCTGCTTCATACCTCCATTCACCAACTGTCCATTCCCTTCCACCGGCCCAGACTACGATTTTGGCTCCGCACCGAATGAAATCACTTACCAGAGCCCCACGGGTCCCAAGACCATCATCGGCGCGGGTCAAAAGAGCGGCATTTACTATGCTCTCGATCCGGATACCGGCGCTGTGTTGTGGCACACGCAGGTCGGCCCAGGGTCTGCTCTGGGGGGCATGGAATGGGGATCGGCTACGGACGGCAAACGCATCTATGTGGCGATTGCCAATCTTTATGGCATCCCATATGGACCCTTGAGCCTTGGGAGCGCCGGCTCGTGGGCGGCGCTTGATCCGGCGACAGGAGAAATCCTGTGGCAGAAAGCGGATCCGAATGGCGCGATGGACCTCGGTCCGATGGCCGTGGCCAACGGCGTCGTCTACGCCCCCTCCATGGGCACGAATACGTCGGCGCCGACCATGTTTGCGTTGGATGCAGCAAACGGCAATCCGCTTTGGAGCTTTGCGCCCGGCGTATCGGTTAACGCCGGCGCGACCGTTGTGAACAGCACCGTCTATTGGGGCTCGGGATACTCACATCTGGCTCCACTCGGAACGGGGGGAAATAACAAGTTTTACGCTTTCAAGAACACCGGAGGTTAAGCAGCCGAAAGACCGCTACTAGGTACACCCGTCGTCTCCCAAAAGAGCACGGGTGTACTCTTCGAAGCGCAAGGCTGCGTTCTGATGAAGTAGAGACCCGATGTCCGGAAGAACACTTTCCGCGTGCCGACTGCGCATAATTGTGCTACTTGCGATCGGAGTCGTAGCCAGTTTGCCACTTGCGGCAGAGGAGCAGCCGGGGAGTGGCACTCAAGAAGTGAAGCTCAACATACAACTGGTCAAAACCGGTCTGTTCCTGATCTCTGGCGGTGGTGCCAATTCGTTGCTGCGGTTAAGCGCAAACGGCTTGATCCTGGTGGATGGAAAGCGGGCGGAAAATTACGCTGCACTTAAGTCGCAAGTGAGGACAATCTCAAGAATCACGGACACGCCCGTCCGGGTCGTCGTTGTCACTAATCATCACGAAGATCACTCGGGCACCAATGCGAAGTTCTTAGCGGCCGGCGCGCAGATCCTCGCTCAGGAAAACGTAGCAAGCAGCCTGGCCGCCTATCACCCCTCCAGTGAGAAGATCGCGCCACCGACCATAACCTATGCGAGGGACTACACGCTGCGGTTAGGCGGAGTCGAAGCCCAGCTGATGCATTTCGGAAACGCGTGCACTAACGGCGATACGGTTGTTTACTTCCCGAACCTGAAAGTAGTCGCCGTGGGAGACTTGTTTACTTCCGGTACTCCCAATCCCGATTTCTCCCGAGGAGGGAGCCTGGTGGATTGGGCGCCGGTGCTCGCCGAGATTCTGAAGCTCGACTTCGATGTTGTGGTGCCCAGTACGGGACCGATGATTACGAGAGACGATCTCGTAGCGTTCAAGACCAAAATCGAAATACTGGTTTCCCGCGGGCGCGCGCTGGTGAATAAGGGAATCCCCAAAGACCAGTTGTTGCCTCAGCTCAATACCGAGGATTTTGGTTGGCAGTTTAGCTTTACTCCCGACGATCTTGACCGTTTCTACGCCGAATTGTCCTCCAGCAAGGTGGTCGGCGAACACAAAGGACCTAAATAGTTTCTTTGGCTCCTTCCCCTTGCCTGAGAGACGTTAAAGCGTGCCCCAGGTTGAGGACGGGACGGACGGATCAGCTCTGCATTGCCTGGGTCACAGCGGGCCGCCGGTGGCGGTGGGCCGCCATCGACGACGTATTGCGCGCCGGTGATCGCGGAGGCGAGGTCGGAGCACAGGACAGCACGGTGTTGGCGATCTCCTCCGGCGCCACGTAGCAGCCCATTGGGTCGCCGATTGATGACAGCAGCTGATGCTCGCCGGGTCGGCGAGGCGAGCTACGCTCGAATGTAAGGCGGGACTACCTTATGTTCCGCTGGGTCGACTGGCGAGGGCCAATGGGAACGACGCTGACGATTACCGCAAAGGGACAGGTCACGCTTCGCAAGGAGGTGCTGCGGCACCTCGGCGTCAAGCCTGGTGAGAAAATCGTCGTTGATTTCTTACCTGCCGGCCGCGCCGAGTTGCGGGCAGCCAAATCGCTGGCGTCGATCGATGGATTTGTCGGCTGTCTCCGGGGCACCGGGTCGAGGCGTCTCTCAACCGAGGAAATCGCGGAGATTGCTGCGCAAGGGTGGGCAGGCACCCGTTGAGAATCACCGCCGACACACCCATCCTTGTTCGCGCCGCTGTCGGCGACGATCCAGACCAGTCGAGATTGGCGGCGGAAGTGCTCCGTGGCGCAGAAGTCGTTGCGGTGACGCTTCCGACCCTTTGCGAATTCGTCTGGGTGCTCAGACGCGGGTACGCAGTGGAGGGCACGGCGATCGTAACAGCGATCCGCCGCCTGATCGATAGCGCGAGCGTCCGGGCGGATCGGCCAGCCGTTGATGCAGGGCTCGCGGTGTTCGAGGCGGGCGGGGATTTCGCAGACGGCGTTATCGCCTTCGAGGGCCGTCGGTTGGGCGGATCGATCTTCACCAGCTTCGATCGCAGAGCCATCGAACTGATTGCGGCAACCGGCGCGGAGACGCGCTTGTTGTCGGCCGAATGACTGTCGCGGCAGCGTCGTGCGCGCGAGGGTGGCCAGTTTACCGCCTGCTCAGCCCTGCATTGCCTGGGTCACCGCGCCGCCGGTCGCGGTGCGGCCGCCATCGACAACGTATTGCGCGCCGGTGATAGCGGAGGCGAGGTCGGAGCACAGGAACAGGACGGTGTTGGCGATTTCCTCGGGCGTGACGTAGCGCCCGAGCGGGATCGCCGATTGATAGCGCCGGCTGACGCTCGCCGGGTCGGCCGGGTTGAGCTGGGCTTCGAGCGAGTGGATCATCCGCGTGTCGACCGGGCCGGGGCAGACGGCGTTGACGCGGATCCCATGGCGGGCGACCTCGCCGGCGGCGGTCTTGGTCAGGCCGATCACCGCATGTTTGGACGCGACGTAGGCCGGCATTCCGGGCGTCGCAACCAAGCCGGCGACCGAGGCGGTGTTGACGATCGCATCCCGCTTCTGCTGCAGCATCACCGGCAAGACGTGGCGTAGGCCGAGGAAGACGCCCTTGACGTTGACGCCGATGACCGCGTCGAACATGTCCTCGTCATATTCGGCGGTATGCGCCCATTTGCCTTCTATGCCGGCATTGTTGAAAAAGCAGTCGATCGCGCCATGGGCGTCGAGTGCGGCCTTTACATAGTTCTGTACATCGGCCGATTTGGTGACGTCGGCGGCAACAAAGCGCGCCTCGCCGCCCTGCTGCCGGATGACCCCGGCGGTCGCCTCGCCGGCCGCCGCATCGCGATCGACGATCACAACCTTGGCGCCGCTTCCGGCAAAGGCGAGCGCGGTGGCGCGGCCAATGCCGTTACCCGCACCGGTGATCAGCGCAACCTTGCCGGTAAAGTCCAGATCCATGGCGTTCCTCCTCTCATTTCGTCATTACCGTGAAGGCGTGGGCGCATTAACCGCGCAGCCAATCACCTCTCCCGCCGGGGCGCACGCGGCCCCTGCTGTCTCCCTCTCCGCCCCCGGGGCGGAGAGGGCCGGGGTGAGGTGGGGGAATCCCGAGCGGTTGCCGAAGCCCACCTCACCCTCCCGCCCCTCTCGGCGCACGCGTGCGTGCGCCTGTCGGGTGGCGCATCTCCGATGCGCCAGGGGCCCCTCCCTCTCCCCCCTGAAGGGCGGAGAGGGGTTCTTGCAACCCGGATGACAGAGATGCCCGGTTGAGCGGAGCGATAAGCGTGCAATCGTTATCGTTTCCCCGGACAGCCCCGCCGCGAGCGGGGCGAGGGAGCGATCATTTCCGGCCGATGAGCCGCGTCCATTGCTCGAGCGCCACCAGCAGATCGCGGATCAGCCCGCGCCCGACCTCGTCGGTGAGGCGGCCTTCGGCGTCGAACTTGGTCTGGGCCTGGCCGATCAGCACTTCGGGCTTGTTCAAGGGGTGCATGTCGAGAAAGACGCAGCTGCGCCGCAGATCGTATTGCGCCCGCCCCGAGCCGGCCATCCCGGCGGCCGCACCCATGATCGCCACGGGCTTGCCGGCGAAGGGCTGATCGGGCGGGCGCGAGGCCCAGTCGATCGCGTTCTTCAGCACCCCCGACATCGAGTAGTTGTATTCGGGAGTGACGAAGAGCAGCGCGTCGGCCGCGGCGATCTGCCGGCGCAACGTCTCGACGGGCGGCGGGAAGCCCTGGGCGCGCACGTCCTCGTTGTAGAGCGGGAACGCCGAGATCTCGCCTATGTCGATCGTCATCCCCGGCGGTCTCAGCTCGATCGCGGTGCGCAATGCCGCGCGATTGTAGGAGCCCGTGCGCAGACTGCCGCAGATGGCAAGAACATTGATCCCCTTCGCGTCGCTCATTCGGGTCTCTCCCATGGTAAACGCCGCGACCCCTTATCCCACCCGGCGAGCGTGGGCAAGGCGTTCCCCCGGGGGCACGCTGTGTCGGTCCGGACGCGACCCTTGTGCGCCTGCGTGGTTGGTTCTAAAAATTTCCCCCGCAAGTACAACGCGTCCGGGCGCGAGGGAGGAAGGGCCATGGCTCGCATCAATCGGCGAAGATTCCTGAAGCTCTCGGGCGCCGGAGCGGTCGCGGCAAACGCCGGCGCCGGCCTCGCCGCCATCCTCGCCTCCGGACGCGCGCCGGCCTACGCCCAGGCGACCTCGCTCCACTGGCTGCGCTGGGCCGATTTCGTACCGGCTTCCGACAAGCTGCTGAAAGAGAAGATTGCGCCGCAATGCGAGAAGGCGCTCGGCATCAAGCTCAACGTCGAGATGATCAACGCCAACGATCTTCAGGCCCGTACGACCGCAGCGATCCAGTCGGGGACGGGGCCGGACATCATCATGCTGATAGGTACCTGGCCGCAGCTCTACGCGGACAGCGTTGTCGATGTCTCCGATGTGGCCGAAGAGATCAGCAAGGCACAGGGCGGCTATTATGAGACACAACGGAACCTGGCCTCGGTCGGCGGCAAATGGATCGGCGTGCCCTGGGCGGTCGGCGGCGGGCTCGTGACCTATCGCAAATCGTGGCTGGCCCAAGCCGGCGCCGAAAAATTCCCGGAAACCTGGGACGAATACCGAGCGATCGGCAAGAAGCTGAAGGCGGCCGGCCATCCGTACGGTCAGACGGCTGGGCACACCTTTGGCGACGCGCCGGGATGGTGGTACCCCTATCTATGGTCGTGGGGCGGCAAGGAGGTCGAGGCCGACGGCAAGACCGTCGCGCTCAACAGCAAGGAGACGATCGAGTCTGTCAAGTTAGCTGTGGCGCTGTGGAAGGAGACGATGGACGAAGGTGGGCTTTCCTGGGACGATTCGAGCAACAATCGTGCCTTTCTGTCGGGTACGATCAGCGCCACCAACAACGGCGCCTCGATTTATCTCGAGTCTAAGAAAAAGCCGGACTCCTACCTTACCGAAAGCGGCAAGCCGATGAAGGACGACATCCTCCATGCGCGGATCCCGAAGGGCCCGGGAGGGCAATTCGCGCTCGGCGGCGGGTTCACCGATATGCTGATGGGCTATTCGAAGAACCAGAAGCCGGCCAAGGATTTCTTGCGATGGATCCACTCGAGATCCGTATTCGAGGAATGGTTCACCTCGCAACAGGGCTTTACCAGTGGCGCCACCATGGAATGGGAGGAGGATCCGGTGTGGAGCGTCGATCCGGTGATGCGCCCATTCAAGGATTTGCCGCGCATTGGTCGCCTCGAAGGCTTTGCCGGAAGCCCGAACCGCAAGGCTGCCGAAGTTAAAACCAAATACATCATCGTCGACATGTATGCGAAGGCGATCCAAGGCACACCGGCCGAAGACGCGGTAAAATGGGCTCACGACGAGCTCGTGAAGATCTACAGCTGAGCGGAGTCGAGACCGGCTCATGACTTATACGACTGTCGCCACCCCAAGCGTATACGCGGGAAGCCCCAAGCGCGGGCCGGTCACCCGGGTGCTCGAGGACGAGCGCTGGCTGGCACTGACCCTGTTGCTGCCCACCGTGGCGCTGCTCGGGTTGTTTATCGCCTATCCGTTCGTCGAGGGCGTGCGACTGTCGGTGACCGACGCCAAGGTCGGCATACCGGGTCATTTCGTCGGACTGCAGAACTTCGAGAAAATCTGGAGCGACGATATCTTCCACGTCGCGGTGTGGAACACCTGCGTTTATACGGCCGTCGCCACGGTATTCAAGCTCGTGCTGGGCCTCTGGCTCGCCCTCCTGCTCAATCATAATTTCAAAGGCAAGGCCTTTACCCGCGCGTTCATCCTGCTGCCCTTCATCATTCCGACCGTACTGTCGACCTTGGCCTGGAAGTGGATGTTCGACCCCACCTTCAGCGTCATCAACTGGATGCTATTTAGGCTTGGCCTCATCCACAGCCGGATCAATTGGCTCGGCGACCCGAATCTGGCGCTGATCTCGGTGATCGTCGTTAATGTCTGGCGCGGCCTTCCTTTCTACGCGATCAGCCTGCTCGCCGGGCTGCAGACCATCAGTCCCGAGCTGCATGAGGCCGCGGCGATCGACGGGGCGCGAGCGTGGCAGCGTTTCCGGCACGTGACCTGGCCGCTGCTCTTGCCGGTGACCCTGGTGATCGTGCTATTCTCCGTCATTCAGACTTTTGCCGACTTCCAGCTCGTCTATGTCCTGACGGGCGGAGGGCCGGCGAACGCGACCCAGCTGTTTGCCACCTACGCCTATCAGCTCGGCATCGGGACGGGCCTGCTCAGCGAAGGCGCCACGATTTCGCTGGCTGTCTTCCCGGTGCTGCTGCTGGTGGTCATCGTCCAGCTGCTCTACATCCGCCGGGTGGAGACCCACTGAGCGATGTACCGTCCGCTTGAAGTCCCCGTGGCCGGGCTTGTCCCGGCCATCCACGACTTCTTCGTGTTGGGGGGCGGGTACGGCGAAGACGTGGGTGGCCGGACCAAGTCCGGCCACGGCGCTTACTGGATTGCCACTTCGGGGCGCTGAGCGATGGTCGAGGGAGCACTTTGGCGGCGCTGGGTCTTTTTCTACATCCCGCTGACCGCCTTCGTCGTGGCACTGCTGTTCCCGTTCTACTGGATGATAATCACCACCATCCGGCCGGACAGCGAGCTCTACCGGCCGTGGAACGCGCCGAACTACGCGCCGTTCTGGACCTCCAACCCGACCCTGGTGCACATCAAGGATCTGTTGACCGAGACCTTGTTCACCACCTGGATGCTGAACACGATGGTGATCTCGATCGCCGCCACGGCGATCTCGCTCTTCTGCGGCCTCTTGGCGGGTTATGCGCTGTCGCGACTGAAATTTCCGTTCGCCGGCAGCCTCGGGACGATCATCTTCATCACCTATCTGGTCCCGCAGACATTGCTCTTCATTCCGCTCGCCGACATCATCCGCAACTTTCGCCTCGGCGACTCGCCGTGGGCATTGATCCTGACTTATCCGACCTTTCTGATCCCGTTCTGCACCTGGCTGATGATGGGATATTTCAAATCAATCCCCAAGGAGCTCGAGGAGTGCGCCCGCATCGACGGCGCCACGCGCTGGAAGGCAATGGTCTACATCATCTTTCCGATCGCCGTGCCGGGCATCCTCTCGGCCGGCATCTTCGCCTTTACCTTGTCGTGGAACGAGTTTCTTTATGCCCTCGTCTTTCTCTCCTCGCCCGAACAGAAGACGGTGCCGGTCGGCGTGACCTCCGAGCTGATCCGCGGCGACGTGTTCTATTGGGGTGAGCTGATGGCCGGAGCTTTGCTCGGCTCGATCCCGGTCGCCTTTGTCTACTCCTTCTTTGTCGAGCACTACGTCGCCAGCCTGACCGGGTCGGTCAAGGGGTAGTATCCGAGCACGAGGGAGCGATGGCAGAGGTCCATATCCAGAGCCTTAACAAGAAATTCGACGAGGTCCACGCGGTCAAGGACGTGAATCTCGGGATCAACGACAAGGAATTCATGGTCCTGGTCGGCCCGTCGGGCTGCGGCAAGACGACGACACTGCGCATGGTGGCCGGGCTCGAATCGATCACTTCGGGACGGATCCTGATCGACGACAAGGTCATCAACGATCTGCCGCCGATGGATCGCGATATTGCGATGGTGTTCCAGAACTACGCGCTCTACCCGCATATGAGCGTCTACGACAACATGGCCTTTGGCCTGAAGATGCGGAAGTTCGACCGCGCCGACATCGCCAAGCGCGTGCAGGACGCGGCCGAGATCCTCGGCATCCAGGAGCTCCTGAAGCGCAAGCCGCGGCAGCTGTCCGGCGGCCAGCGTCAGCGTGTCGCCCTCGGGCGGGCAATCGTGCGCCACCCGCAGGTGTTCCTGTTCGATGAGCCGCTGTCGAACCTCGACGCCAAATTGCGGGTGCAGATGCGGGTCGAGCTCAAAAAGCTGCACGACCGGCTCGGCACCACCGCGATTTACGTGACCCACGACCAGGTCGAGGCCATGACCCTGGGCGACCGCGTCGTCGTGATGAAGGACGGCCTCGTCCAACAGGTCGGCGAGCCGCTCGAACTCTACAACGAGCCCGCTAACCTTTTCGTCGCCGGGTTTCTCGGGTCGCCCGCGATGAATTTCGCGGGGGTGCAGATCAGTGAGACCAATAGCGGGCTGTGGGCCGCGAACGAGGGCTTGCGCATCCAGGTGCCCGCGGAGATTGCCGGCCGGCTCGGCGGCCATATCCGCAGCGACGTGACGATGGGGATCCGTCCCGAGGATCTCCACGTGGCCACTGGCGCCGACCCGGAGGAACTCAGCTTCGATGCGATGATCGAGGTTATCGAGAAGCTGGGCTCGGAGATCCTCCTCGATGTTGCTGTCGGTCCCCACACGATGGTCGCCTCTGTCGACCCGAGCGTCCGCGTCAATGTTCACGAGCGCTTGCGTTTGGCGCTGAACCCGGAACGCCTGCACTTTTTCGACACGCGGTCCGAGGCGGTAATCTGACAGGGTAGCAGATGGCCGATCGACTTACCCTGGCGCGCGCCCTCGAAGGAGGCGGCATCAGCCGCGATGCCGCAGAGCACATTGCTACGGAAATTCTGGACGCGATCCACGAGAATGTCGCGACGAAGTCGGATGTGAGGGCTGCCGAAGCGGCGCTGGGTGCCGAAATCACCGCGCTTCGTACCGACCTTGCACTGGTCGAGCACCGGCTGCTGACCAGACTGGGCAGTATGGTCGTCGTCGCAACCGGAGTTTTGGCCGCGATCCACTACATCCATTAAGTTACCCCGGAGAGAACCATGAAGCGCCTTGATCGCCGTAGACTGTTGCACCTTTCCGGTGCCGGCGCGCTTACCGCCGGCAGTGGCGGGATCGCCGCGATCCTGGCCTCTGGGCAGGCACCGGCGTTTGCCCAAGGCACCACGCTTCACTGGGTCAGGGGGTCCGACTATGTGCCGGTCTCCGACCAGATGCTCAGGACCAAGATCAACGAGCAGGCCCAGAAGGATCTCGGCATCAAATTCAACCTCGAGACTGTCGACGGCCTGACGATCCAGGCGCGGGTCACTTCGGCCGTCCAATCCGGCAACGGGCCGGACATCATCAGCGCGATCAACAATTGGGCGCAGCTCTACGCCGATAGCGTCGCCGATGTCAGCGACGTCGCCGAGGAAATCGGGAAGGCGCAGGGCGGCTATTATGAAACCTCCAAGGCGATCGCCTATGACGGCAAGAAGTGGCTCGCCGTCCCGAACACGATTGTCGGCCTGCAGATCGTCAACCGCGCCTCGTGGTGGAACGAAATTGGCTACGGACCGGAGAAATATCCGGAAAACTGGGAGGAATGGCGCGAGGCCGGCAAGAAGCTGAAGGCCAAGGGGCATCCGCTCGGCCAGACCTTGGCGCACGCCTTTGGCGACGCGAACGCGTTTTGGTACCCGTATCTCTGGTCGTGGGGCGGCAAGGAGGTCGAAGCGGACGGCAAGACGGTTGTGCTAAATAGCCCGGGAACACTCGAGTCGGTCAAGTTCGCGGTCGCCTTATGGAAGGATGCCTGCGACGACGGCGGGTTTGCCTGGGACGATTCCGGCAACAACCGCGCCTTTCTCTCCGGCACGATCAGCGCCACCAATAACGGTGCCTCAATCTATCTCGAAGCCAAAAAGAAGCCCGACTCGTATAAGACCGACGACGGCAAACCGCTCAAGGACGACATCTTCCACACTGCGTTGCCCAGGGGGCCAGCCGGCCAGTTCAGCTGGCATGTGCCGTTCGCGGACATGGTCATGGGCTATGGTAAAAATCAGAAAGCGGCGAAGGACTTTTTGCGCTGGTTCCACACGGAGAAAATCTACGAGCAATGGTGGGTCACGCAGCAAGGCTTCTCGGTTGGTCCCACCAAGATGTGGGAAAACCACAAGCTGTGGCAGGAAGACCCGATCATGCTGCCGTTCCGCAGCGCGGCTGAGAGCGGCCACTTTGCCGGTTATGCCGGGCCTTCGCTACGTCCGGCCGCCGAGGTGATCTCAAAGTACATCATTTCCGACATGTATGCGAAGGCGGTGCAGGGCATGGCGCCCGAAGACGCCGTCAAATCTGCCCATGGCGAGCTGGTCAAGATCTACGCCTGACCACACTTATCTTTGGGAGATCGTTGCGTGGGCAAATAGCATTTACTTGTTGACAGATGGCTCTGTAAGTGCTATTATCGCAACAATCTTAGTCGGATGGACGCCGCCGCGACGCTGTTCCGCCGCTGTTTTGACGTTGGTAACCCCGCCGGGAGTCGAGGGTTTCCGCGGCGGAGGAGCGTCCGTTTCTGATAATTTCCTGCAAAAACAGCGAAAACAGCGGGATCTCTTGCGGCGCGGGGCCGCTGTGATCGCTCGGGTGGGGCGCGTAGCTGCTTGAATTGTATGGCAAAGAGACGATCGCATGGATTTGATCATTCGCAATGCCCGCCTCGCTGATCGGCCGCGCGAACAGCCGCTGGATATAGGGGTCACCGGCGGCAATATCGTCGCGATCGAACCCCATCTCGCGGCGGCGGGCGAGACCTATGATGCCGGCGGGCGGCTGGTCTGTGGCGGTCTGATCGAGACGCACATCCATCTCGACAAGTCGCGCATCATCGACCGCTGTCCGCCCGAGACCGGGCGCCAGATCAGCCCGATGCGACAGGTCGCGGCGCTGAAGCAGAGCATCACGCAGGAGGACGTACACGCGAGGGCCGAGCGCACCCTCGTCGAGTGCATTCTGAATGGCACGACCCGCATGCGCACCCAGGTGGAGGTCGATCCCGCAATCGGCATGCGCGGGTTCGACGGGGTGCAGTCGCGGATCGCCGACTACAGCTGGGCGATCGACATCGAGATCTGCGTCTTCCCGCAGGACGGGCTGACCAATTATCCCGGCACAGACGAGCTGTTGGTCGAGGGGCTTAAACGTGGCGCGCGGGCGATCGGCGGTGCGCCGCGCTATGACACGGACCATGCGGGCCAAATCCGGCGTATCTTCGAGCTCGCCCGTGAATACGATGTGGACATCGACATTCATCTCGATGTCGGCAATACGCCCGAGGCGATGGACATCCACCTCGTCTGCGAGCTGACCCAAGAATACCGGCGCGGCGGGCGGGTCGTGGTCGGGCACATGGCCAAGCTGTCGACGATGCCGCCCGGCCAGTTGGCAATCTTGGCGCGCCGGCTTGCCGATGTCGGGATTGCCGTCACTGTTCTGCCGGCGACCGACCTTTACCTGATGGGACGCGACCAGGACCACAATGTCCGCCGCGGCGTCGCCGACGCCAATTTTCTCGTCGAGCACGGCGTCAATTGTTCGCTGTCGACGAACAATGTGCTCAATCCGGCGACCCCCTACGGCGATTGCTCGCTGATCCGCATGGCCAACCTGCATGCCAACGTCCTGCAAATCGCCGCGCCGGCCCAGCTGCGCGAATGCTTCGCGATGCTGACCGAGCGCTCGGCCCGGCTCCTGAATCTAACGGACTATGGGCTTGAGGTCGGCAACCCGGCCGATATCGTCGTGATCGATGCCGTAACCCCGGAGCAGGCGGTGGCCGAAATCCGCCAGCCCCTCGCGGCCTTCAAGCGCGGGCGGCAGACGGTCATCCGGCATTCCCCGGAACTGGTTCGGCCAAATTGAGCATGAGACACGGTTCTGCGCTGGCGCTGTGCACCATTGTCGTGACCGCGGCGCCGTCGCTCGCCGAAGCGCAGGCGCTGACCACGTGCGCCGTCGGCCAAATGGTGACCGATCGCGAGAATAAAACCGGCATAATCGTCTCGGCCGGCAACAATCTCTGTCAGGTCGAATATCCCGACGGACAGGTTTACGGGTGGATCTACTGGAACCTGCGACCTGCGGCACCGGCCCAACCCGGATTGCCGACAGTTGGTGCATCGCCGCCTCCGTCCACCGGTAGGCCCCCAGTATCGGCCGTCCCACCCGGCAACAGTGCTTCAGTGCCGACGATCCTCAGGGCCGGACCTGCGGTGCGTACCCTCGTTTATCGTACCGATGCGCGCGGCCATGTCGCGCTGACGGCCATGGTCAATGGGGCGCCGGTTCGGTTTCTCGTCGACACCGGAGCGAGCCGGGTTACGCTGACCGCCGAGGATGCCCGCGCCGCCGGTATCAGCCCCGGGGAGCTGGTGTTCAATCAGCGTTCCCAGACCGCCAACGGCTTGGCTCGCGAGGCGCCGGTGACACTGCGCGAGATCCGCATCGATCGGCTCTCGATCGACAACGTGTCGGCCGCCGTGAACGAGAATTTGAACATGTCCCTGCTCGGGATGAGCTTTCTCAGGCGTCTCAAGAGCTTCGAGATGCGGGAGGGGACGCTGACGATCAGCTGGTGACGGCCGGCTGCACCGGCGACAGCGTCTCCGGCAGCGGCTTGCCGTTGGACTCGGGAAGGAAAGGTGCAGCCACCAATCCGAGAATAAAGATCAGGCCGACGATCGTCGCCGCGGGACCAAAGCCGCCGAGGCCGACGATCAAGGTGCCGGCGATCAGCGGGCCGATGCAGGAGATAAAGCGTGGTGCGTTGAAACAAAACGCGACCGCGGTGGCGCGCATTCGCGTCGCAAACAGCTCTGGCAGCCAGATTGGCGCCCAGGCCCAGATCCCGAGGCTGAAAAACCCGAAGACGCCGACGCAGAACAATAGGACGGTGAAGTCCTGGGCCCATAGATAGACCACCGGCGTCAGGATCAGGCACATGAAATAGAACAGCATCGCCGCCGCCCTGCGGCCGAATGTGTCGGCGATGAAGCCGAGGCTGATGAAGCCGGCGACCGCAGATACTGGTGATCAGTCCGGCCCAAGCCGACCAATACGGCGCCGAAAGCCCGCTCTTGGCGGCGACCGAGCCGACATAGGTTGGGATGAATGTCCCGACACCCCAAAAAGCGAAGGTGATCGACAGCATCATCAGAAACGCGCCGATCAGCGACCGCCGGACCGCGCGGTCGGCAAACAAATCGACCACCGTGAAGCGCGTCAGCGCGCGGTCTTCGCTTTCCAGCGCGGCACCGCTGCGCCGCAGGGCGTGGGCGGCACGACGGCGCTCGCTCGCCTGCTCCCAGCGCGGCGATCCGTTCAAGCGGCGGAGCCTGATCGCTGCACCCAGAAGTATACGCTAGCGTTTTCCCCGGCAATACTCGTGTAAGGCGGCGCGGTGCCGGCGCGGGTCACGGTTCTATTATGATGTCGACCCGGCGTTCGGTGACGGTCGGATCGTTCGAGCCGGTCTGTCCGATGGGCTCCTGCTGGATCAGTGTGCGGGCAATACCGTCCGCTTCCAGCTGATCGGTGACGATCGAGCTGCGCGTTTGCGCGAGATACTTGTTGGTCTCGGCTCTCCCGGTGGCGCTCGCCCGGGCCTGGACGACAATTCGGCGAGCGCCGGCTTCGCGCGCCCGCTTTGCCGCATCGGCGACGATGGTCTTGGCTTCGTCTGAGAGAAAGGCGCTGAATTCATCGAAATAAACCAGGAACCGCGTCTGTTCTTGAGCAGTCGTATTCGTTCCGGTCTGAGCGCCCGTCGGAGTGGATAAGACGAGCGCCGACGAGATCAGTACAATTTGGCAGAACAGCGATAATGCACCAGCCACCGTGCTACTCCGTTGTGATTGCGACCAGAGGTGCGCAGGCCGAACCGCCGAAAACGCGGCGCATCATGAGTGCCCAGCTCTGCGGGAGCGCGTTACAACTTGGTCGCGTGATATTGTTTCTTCGGCGATCCATGACTGGAGCAGTGTGTATCCTACCGCCAATACGACCGGGCCGAGGAAAATACCGACCAGTCCAAAGGCGATCAGGCCGCCGATGACCCCGGCGAGGAGCAGGACCAGCGGCAAGTGAGCACCCTTCCTCATTAGAATCGGCCGCAGGATATTGTCGAGGCTGCCGACCAGGATCGTCCACACCAGGAGGACGGTCCCCCACCCTGATTCGCCGCTCCAGTATAGCCAGATCACCACCGGCACCAGCACCGGCAAGGGTCCGAATTGGGCAATGCACAGCATGAACATCACTGCCGTCAACACAGCCGCGAATGGCACGCCCGCCAGTGCGAGACCGATGCCGCCGAGCACGGACTGCGCGAGTGCGGTCACCACCACACCGAGCGCAACGCTGCGGATCGCCTGGCCGGCCAGCAGGACCGACTCCTTGCCGCGGTCGCCTGCAAGGCGGTATCCGAAACGTTGAGTGGCTGCAGCAACCTTCTCGCCGCTCACATACATGATGGCCGCGACGACTACAGTAAGCAGGAACTGGACAAAGACGATGCCCAGGCCGCCTAAAGCCGCGACAAACCAGCTCGCGGCGCTGCCGGCATAAGGGGCCGCCTTCGCGACCAATGCATCCACGCTGCCGGCGGCAACGCTTTCCCAGAATTGCGCCGCTCTCGCACCAAACAGCGGAACACCCGTCAACCACTGCGGCGGCGGCGGTAATTTGAACGATGCCAGGGAAGAGCCCCACCCGACAATGCTCTCGAAATTGTCCGCAATTGTGGTGAAGGCAAGCCAGAACGGCACGACGAAAACAAGCAAGAGAGCGAGGGTCATGACGGCAACGGCAAGCCCGCGGATATTCCATAGCCTCCGCTGGACTTGGGTCATCAGCGGCCAAGTTGCGACGACCAACGTCGTGGCCCAGATGACCGCTGGGAGAAACGGCCGCAATATCCAAAAGCAGGCGGCGATCAACCCTGCGACAAAGAGCACCGCGAGGGTTGTTCGAGTGAGGTCGGATCGGCCTTCCATTCGCCGCTGGCGCCTGGGCGCAAGGTCCTCGCTCTAGCCGCTCACCTGCGCATCATCAGCTGCAGCCGGTGTCCGTCGGGATCGCAGAAATAGATGCAGCGGTCCTCGCCCGGGCGGCCGGTGACGGTCACGCCGTGCCCCTCCAGCTCGGCCCTGAGGGTCTCGTAGGTCCCCGACGCCACGTTGAGGGCGAGATGGTTGAGGTCGTTGCCGGCCGTCAACGGCGCCCCGCCTTCCTTCTCGAACAGCGCCACCCCTTGCTGCCCGGCGTGCAAAAACACTTGCCGACCATCCTCGCGATAAACGGTCATGCCGAGCACGTCGGTGTAGAATTTCTTCGCACGTTGTACGTCGTTGACGTGCAACACGACATGGTCGACCCCACTGGTCCGGATCATCGCTTTCACCTCCCGTTGCCACTTACCATCAGCCTAGCTCCTGCAAGACGTACACTGGAGCATTGCCCCCGGCGCCGAAGTTTCGGATAGAATCCGGTTTCGGGATGACAATGTCCAGCGCGATTGGCCGGCCGGAAATCGGTCGGCTGGCGGCAACCTAGTGCCGAAGTTGCCGCAAGACGGGGCTCCTCGGAGCACGCTTGACTGCGGCGCACGTTATTGCTATAAAAATATTTTGTTTATCTGACACG
>Ga0210407_10000960_pt1 | contig 28886 bp, 23 predicted proteins | sample IncBWC27MmetaG_FD_150860 | JGI IMG/M metagenome (GOLD analysis project Ga0210407, IMG submission 150860) | Forest soil microbial communities from Barre Woods Harvard Forest LTER site, Petersham, Massachusetts, United States - Inc-BW-C-27-M | ecosystem: Environmental > Terrestrial > Soil >...
ATTTGTTCGAGGGCCGCCCTCAGTTGATCGTCTATCGCGCCTTCTTCGAGCCCGGAGTGTTCGGCTGGCCCGAGCACGCGTGCCGCGGCTGCTCCCTGGGCGCCGATCAGGTCGGGCATCTATCCCACCTGAACGCCCGCGACACCACCCTCGCCTACGCGTCGCGCGCGCAGCAGGCGGACATCGCGCGCCTGAAGAGGCGGATGGGCTGGGAGATGCCCTGGTACACCATGACCGACAGCTTCGACAAGGATTTCGGAGTCGATGAATGGCACGGCCACAACGTGTTCTTCCGCGACGGCGACCGGGTGTTCCGCACATACTTCATTAACAGCCGTGGCGACGAGGCGATGGGCACGATTTGGAGCTACCTGGACATTACTCCGCTCGGCCGTCAGGAGACTTGGGAGGACTCGCCAGAGGGTTACCCCCAGACTGCGCCGTACAAGTGGTGGAACTGGCACGATAATTACGACGTCGAGGCATCGCCCAACCCGAAGTGGGTCAAAGTGTCTGACGCTGGAGAAGCTGCCTTCCGAAAGAGCGATGCAGAGGAGAAAGCGATCTAAACGAGTGGACCACTTCGTCGCTTCTGAGCAGGCGGTTTTTCGCACCGGAGCCTCGCGAGTGCCCACGACGCCTGCAATTGTAGGTACCCCACCCTTCGTAGTGGAAGCGCTTTGCGAAGGGTGGGATTGCTTGCACACTCTGTAGAGTTGGACCCCGGTGCCAATTCGCCTAGTTCTGCGGTCCGGTTGCAGGAGGAGTTGCTCCCGCGCCATTGCTCGATGGTGTACACGGAGACGACGTGCTGTTCAACGATGCCGTTGTGGCGGCGCCGCTGGATGCACGGTTCGGTGTCTGTGCCGAGCGTAAGCTACGTTGCAAACCTACGGCTCGCGGTCTGGGCGGGGTGCTTCGGACCTGAGACGTCGCGGCTCCTCCTTGCGGCATGGCGGACCCTGGTGCTGCTGCCGCTGTGGCAGGACTCGATGCCGCGAGACCGGGTGCAGGCGCCGCAGGCGCGGAGGGCGGTGTCGCAGCGCGCGGTGTCGGGGCGGCGGGCGAGCCCGACGACGAACTCTGTCCAGTAACTCCCGCGCCGCCCGAGCCTGATCCGGTTGGACACGGAGCCGTGTTCTGGCCTACCGCTAGACTTGCAAAAACCAGAAACAACCACATTATGTTCGTATTCAGTTTCATGTAACCTCCAAGGATGTTATTCAGGGTTCTTAGCTAGGCCGCCGTCCTGTTGGCAAATGTATTGCCCAGCTTCGTGAAGCGATGAACGAAAGCCACATGGGACATCTCTCCCGACTCTCCCTCATCCTCTTCTTGTTCTTGCTCTTGGTCACGGTTTTCAATGACTGAGAAATGAACGTAATCGTAGATGTCAACGTCTTCGACTCTGACTCGTAAGCCCGTTGGATCTCCGCAGATGTCACCAATTGCAAGTTGAACGTCACGCATCATCATTAAGTCTCCGGTTAGTTTGGAAATTAACTGCCAAAGACGTCTCGCCCTTGACGAATTGCAAGCAAGAGAGGCTGCAATCCCTTATTTCTTGGGGTCCCCTCGCGCAGATTCAACACGGGCGAATTTTGTTTGGTGGACGAGTTTTACGTTGAGAGTGTTTGCCCCTTGAGTTTTCATTGGCATTTTCCCCCTCTCGTCCCTAGTTGGGTACTGAAATTTCAACTTAAGAAGAAAACGCGGCACAAGTCAAGCCGATAGCCCGACATTTTTGTAAAACTTTGTCCTCACCAGTGACAGTTTGCATAGCTCCCGCACTTATATAGGAACGCTGCACATCAAAGCTCCTTGCATGCTTGTTTTGCTGCACTTCTCTTCACGAATCCGTTCCATGAGTTACTGCGTGTTCTTACAACCAATAGCCGAAATGAACCTGGGATTCCACTTATGAGCAGGGCTGTCACGCAAGCGGAAACACGCTAACAACCGAGCAAATTTTGCTCTCTTAGCTTTCGAGGATCACGTCGATCAACGAATCGCATACGGTTTTCCCTGTAGCTCGGTCATCGGACGGGTTTGTGGATTTCAACGTGGCCCTGAACTCGGTGGTCAGCCGATTGCGTCACGCGCTGGGCGGCTGGGCGGAATCTCCCAGCTCGTCACGCACTGTGACGGCTTACTCCCGCCGCCGCCCGCGGTTGGCCACAATTGTGAATGCTGTGAATGTACAATACATCCATTGAAGCCTGAGTCGCAGTCTTAGATACAGGAGGATGTTACGGGATGAAGCTTGGCGAAGTGCTCGTTAGGTTCGAGCCTCCGTTCGAGATCGGTTGCGTTGCAGGCAGTGCGCTTTGATCTCAACCCTTATGCGCTCCAGGTACTTTCGGATGTTCGCCCCGGCTCTGCTGTTTTTCCTGTTGCCAGTGGGGGCGGCCAGTGGGCAAAATACGACGCTGATCAGTCTTGACCAGGCCATCGATTTGGCGCTGGCGCACAACCATTCGATCAAAGCCGCGCGAACTTTGATTCTTCAGAACCAGGCTCAGGAAATCACCGCCAACCTGCGCCCTAATCCGACGCTTGGACTCGATAGCCAGTTCATCCCGATTTTTACTCCGCAGGATTTTTCCGGGGACAACCTGGACCAGACTCAGCAGTTTGACATTGGGATCGGATACTTGTTCGAACGTGGTCACAAGCGGCAACGGCGCTTGCAAGCCGCTCGGGATCAAACCGCTGTCACGAGTGCCCAAATTACGGACGCCGAACGCACTCTGGCTTTCAACGTGGGCCAGCAATTCGTCAGTGTTTTGCTCGCGGAATCCACTCTTCAGTTTGCGCTTGAGGATCTGAAGGGCTTCCAGCAGACGGTCGATATTAGTGAAGCACAACTCAAGGCGGGCTACATCAGTGAAGGCGATTATCTTAAGATCAAGCTGCAGCTTCTGCAGTTTCAGACCGACGTTTCCTCCGCCCGCTTGGCGAGAGTGCAGGCGCTTGTCGGACTGCGTGAGTTTCTGGGCTACAGCGCGGTACCGGCCGATTTTGACGTGATTGGCGATCTGGCTTATCAGCCCCTTAAGGCCAACATGGAAGACTTGCAGACGAAGGCGCTGCGCCAGCGCCCCGATTTCAGGGCCGCGGAATTGGGGATCGTCGCGGCACGAAGCCAAGTTCTGCTGGCCAAAGCGAACGGCAAAGTCGACGTAAATGGCACGGGTGACTTCACGCATGTTTCCGGCGAGAACACCGTTTCGCTCTTCGTGAATTTTGCATTGCCGATTTTCAACCGCAATCAAGGAGAGATCGCGCGTACCGGTTATGCGCTCACCCAGGCGCAGGAGCAGCAGCAAGTCGCCAGCGATACAGTTCTCTCTGATGTTGCCAACGCCTATGAGGCGGTCAGGAGCAATGACGCAGTGGTGCAACTCTATACGTCCGGCTACCTCAAGCAGGCGCAGGATTCACGTGATATCAGCGCGTATTCGTATAAACGCGGTGCCGCGAGTCTGCTGGATTTTCTCGATGCCGAGCGCAGTTACCGGTCCATTCAATTAGCCTATCGCCAGACGCTGGCCTCTTATATGACCGCATTGGAGCAGTTGAAAGAAGCAGTGGGAACGAGGAATCTGCCATGAGCTTGGGTCAGCATCTGTGGGGACGGTTGGCTGCGTTTGCCGCCGTATCGGCTCTGGTATTCGCCGGTTGCGAGGGCCCCGGATCGAATGCCGCAAACTCGAGCAGCGCAAGAGACTCAAGCAACGCCGAGCTGTTTACTATTCCACAAGAACAGATGTCTCATGTGCAGGTGCTGACCGTTCAGCCGACAAAGCTCACTCGGTCTCTCCGGCTGACTGGGGCCGTGGCTTACAACAGCTTTCGCACTACGCCGGTGATCACGCAAGTGAGTGGACCGGTCAGCCGGGTCGTGGTTGTTCCCGGACAGGACGTACATCAGGGCGAACCCATGTTGTACGTCGCGAGCCCAGATTATTCGCAGCTCCGCACCAACTATCTGAAGGCCAGGTCCGCATATGCTTTGGCACAGAAGGCTTCTGTCCGAGCGCAGGACCTCTATGAACATCACGCGATCGCCGAACAGAACCTGGAGCAGACGCAGTCGGCCGAGGTACAGGCGGGCGGCGACTTGGCGGCGGCGCAAGCCGCATTGAAAGTCCTTGGCATTACCGACCCCGATGCGCTCATGAACGCTCCGCCTTCTTTTGAAGTTCCAGTGAAGGCGCCGATCAGTGGCTTGGTGGTCGAGCAGGATGTGTCCGCGGGACAACTCATTCAGCCAGGAACCACCCAATGTTTCATGATTTCCGACGTCAGCAACGTCTGGGTGCTGGTCAACGTTTATCAGAAGGATTTGCCCTATGTGCACGTCGGAGACGCGGTCACAATTCAGACGGATGCCTATCCGGACGATTTCCACGGGCGCATTTCTTACCTCGCGGCGTCACTGGATCCGAATACACGGACGCTGCAGGCGCGTATTGAGACCAACAATCCAGGCGAGAAACTGAAAAAAGACATGTACGTGGCTGCGATTGTGAATGCGGGAGTGATGCCCAATGCTATTGCGCTCCCGGATGCTGCCGTCCTGCGCGACAGTGTGAACCAGCCTTTTGTTTATGCCGCGGCATCAGCGAACCAGTTTGGCAGGCGCTCGGTGACGCTGGGGGAAAGCTTGAATGGACAGACGGAAATCACCAGCGGGCTGAAAGCGGGTGACCGAGTCATCGGAAATGGCAGCTTGTTCTTGCAATTTGCGAACTCGTTGCAGCGCTAACCGAATCGCACCAGCTTTGAGAAATGTTCGAACAACTCTGGCAAGGATAGTGTCCACTACAACCGAATGATCCACCGAATAGTCCAAGCGGCGCTGCGGCAGAGGTTCCTGGTACTGATGCTGACCGCTTTCATCACGGTCGGGGGAATTCTTTCGTTTCAGCGGATGCCTGTGGATGCCTACCCCGACCTTTCACCTCCGCAGGTGGAAATCATTACCCAGTGGCCAGACCATGCCGCCGAAGAAGTCGAACGCCTGGTCACACTTCCCCTTGAACTCGTGATGAACGGCGTTCCGCGCGTGGTAGTGATGCGTTCCATCTCGCTGTATGGGCTGTCGGACGTAATCCTCACCTTCGAAGAAAGTACGGACAGTTATTTTGCGCGGCAAATCGTGTTTGAAAGGCTGGCGCAAGCCACGCTGCCTACAGGAGTGACCCCGAGCCTGGCGCCCCTGTTCAGCCCCAGTGGCCTGGTGTATCGCTATGTGCTGGAAAGTCCCGACCGCAGCCCGCAAGAGTTGAAGACATTTGAGGATTGGGTGATTGAGCGCGCCTATCGATCGGTCCACGGTGTCGCTGACGACTCGGGCTTCGGCGGAACCGTAATGCAGTACCAGGTACTGCTCGACCCGGCGCGGATCTACGGGTTTCACCTCACGATTCCGCAAGTCACGGCTGCTCTGGCTGCCAACAACTCGAACGCCGGCGGCGGGTTCTATTCTCAGGGCGGACAGTTCTACTACGTTCGCGGCATCGGTCTGGTACGGAACACAGAGGACATTGAGAACGTCGTGGTGGGCGCCAACAAGGGCGTACCCATCCGAGTGCGTGATGTGGGAGATGTAACCATCGGGCACGCGCCGCGCCTGGGCCAATTCGGCTTCCAAAAAAATGACGATGCGGTTGAGGGCGTGATTCTTATGCTGCGCGGGGAGCAGACGCAGAACGTACTGAAAGGAGTGGAAGCGAAGACCGAAGAATTGAACCGCCAGATCCTGCCGCCTGACGTCAAGATTCATCCTTATTATGACCGCAGCGAATTAGTAGACTTGACCACGGACACGGTGGAAGCGAACCTGCTTCGCGGCATGGTGTTGGTCCTGGTCGTGCTGATCTTCTTCCTGGTCAGCTTCCGCGCCGCCGTCATTGTTGCCCTCACCATCCCGCTTTCACTCTTGTTTGCCTTCATCGTGCTGCACGCGCATGACGTTGCTGCGAACTTGCTCTCGATCGGCGCCATTGACTTCGGAATTGTCATCGATGGCACCGTGGTCATGATTGAAAACATCTACCGCGAACTGGCCCTGCGCGAAGGACAGCAGTACAACCTGAACGAAGTCATTCTTGCGGCTGCGAAAGATGTGGATCGGCCGATTTTCTATTCGGTGGCCGTCATCCTCGCCGGTTATTTGCCAATTTATGCATTGAGTGGTGCTTCGGGAAAACTGTTCCACCCCATGGCTGAGACGATGTCGTTTGCTCTGGTCGGCGCGCTCATCCTGACGCTCACGCTCATCCCCGTGCTCGCTTCCTACTGGTTCAAGAGCGGCGTTCGCGAGAAACAGAATCGCGCCTTCGAATGGATGAAGCGGAAATACGCAGTTCAGCTGGACTGGGCACTTGATCGGCCGAAAACCACCCTCGCGATTGCGACCTTGATCTTCGGGGCGACCTTGCTGCTGGTGCCCCTCATCGGCGGCGAGTTCATGCCTCACCTCGATGAAGGCGCGCTCTGGGTGCGGGCTACCATGCCTTACACGATTTCCTTCGAGGAGGCCAGCATCATTGCTCCCCAGATACGCGAAATCCTGATGTCTTATCCGCAGGTAACGGTTGTGGGTTCAGAATTAGGACGGCCTGACGACGGCACGGATCCCACGGGCTTCTTTAACTGCGAGTTCTACGTCGGCCTGAGGCCATACAAAGACAAATCATGGCGGGGCGAGATCAGCGAGAAAAAACAACTGATCGAATCCATCAACAAGAAACTCACCGCCTTCCCCGGAATTATTTTCAACTATACCCAGCCTGCTGAAGATGCAGTGGACGAAGCGCTGACCGGCCTCAAGAGTTCTTTGGCGGTCAAGATCTATGGTGAGGATCTGAACATACTGCAAGACAAGGCGATACAGATCAAGAACACACTCTCCAAAGTGCCCGGTTTTACCGAACTCACAGTGGTGCGAGAACTTGGCCAGCCGAGCCTGCTCGTCGAAGTCAATCGCGATAAGACTGCGCGATATGGGATCAACGTTGCGGATGTGGAAGCCGTGATTTCGGCCGGCGTCGGTGGGCAGGCAGTCACTCAAGTCATTCAAGGGGAGAAGCTGTTTGATCTGGTTGTCCGCATGCAACCCCAATTCCGCAGCAGCGCCCATGAGATTGGAAACTTATTGGTGGGTACACCCGACGGGCAGCAGATACCACTCAGTCAGCTCGCCAATATCACTCAGGGAAACGGAGCGTCCTTTATCTACCGGGAAAATAACTCCCGCTACATCGGTGTACAGTACAGTATCGAAGGCCGCGATCTGGAGCGGGCAGTGCGAGACGGCCAGACAGCAGTCAAGAAGGCCATAACACTGCCCCAGGGCTACCGCATGGAATGGGGCGGCGAATACAGCCAGTTTCTCGAGGCCAGGGCGCAGATGTATTTCATTGGCCCGCTTGCCGTAGTGCTGATTTTCATGATCTTGTTTGCGCTTTACGGAAATTTCAAATTCCCCGTCACCATCGCGCTGGGTGTGATCATGACCGAACCGGTGGGTGCGTTGGTTGCGCTGAAACTCACTCACACTCCCTTCAGCGTGTCGTCAGTGCTGGGTCTCCTGGCGTTGCTGGGAGTTTCCGTGGAGACTGCTGTCATTCTCGTCTCCTATATCAACAAGCTGCGGCAGGAGGGAATGGGCATTCGCCTGGCCACACGGGAAGCTTCGCTCTTGCGACTCCGTCCAATCATGATGACGGCTCTCGTGGCCTGCCTGGGATTGCTGCCAGCAGCACTTTCTACCGGCATCGGCTCAGATACTCAGAGGCCGTTCGCGATCGTCATCGTGGCCGGTCTCATCTCCCGCCTCTTTATCGGATTCTTCGTCAATCCCGTGTTGTACGAGTTGGTCGCCCGGGAAGGCGATGTTCTTCAGGTATGAAGCGAGGAGGACACTTCTCGACGCTTCTCCGTCCGGATACAGAATGCGAAGCTTGTAACTGAAAAAAGAGGGAGAAAAGCGCGGCCCAAGAGCCGCGCACTTTTTCACTGGACCTTTGCGTGTTAGAACGCGCGCGGCGGCCAGGAACCAACCGTCCCAAAATCCAAGCTATTGCTCTGAAGTTCGACAGGCGACTTCGCCGATTCAGTGAACGAGCAGTTTTTGCCGTTTGATGTTACGTTCACGGACTGACCCCTCCGACCCGGACTGTTGTAACCCGAAGTTAACCTGTTTGTCATCGCATCGTAACAATCCTGGCATAGACTGCGTCCTGGCTGTTGCCTTCTGCCATCGAGTGCAGCCTTGGGCGACTTGGCTCTTCGCGAGCGCGCTGCCGGGGCTGGTTGGAATAGTGATGCGAGGTTAGGCGAGAAAGCCACGGTTCTGCTGAGTTTCCCGGCGGTAGTTCTGGGTTGACTGGATTGTACCCGCAAGATCAAGTTCTCGACTGCTGCGAACGCTGTAATCGAGTGTGCGGCGCCGTCTCATGGATTACGTCAACGGGGAGCGATCGAGCCAACCGTCAGAGGCTTCGTCATCAAACCACAACCACTACCGGGCGAAATGACAAATACCTTATTTAAGGAGAGGATTCGTGAGTCCAAATCAAGTGTTGCGTGTCGGGTTCCCTGGTGCCGTGAAGTCGGGCGCATTGAAGATGCGGATTGCTCTTTTCGCGTTATCGGTCGCACTGGTAGCGACCGGGGCAAACGCCCAAGACGCTTGCTCCCGCGAAGCCACGTTCAACGCAATTTACGACTTTGGGAACAAAACTGGAGATCCGCTAAATCCTCAATACGTGGGTGCGATGACGCAGGGGCCAGATGGCAAGATCTACAGCACGACACCAACTGGTGGAAGCATGGGAGGCGGTACAACATTCAAGCTTGCGCAGGGTGGAAAGTTGACCGTGCTGGCCGATTTCACAGACCAGCCTTATAGCGGGCTTACGTTGGGTACCGACGGCAACCTTTATGGCACTACGAGCTCTGGTGGAACCCTCGGCGCCGGAAGCGTGTTCAAGATGGCAGCGAAAGGAGTGTTAACCACTCTGTACAACTTTACGGGAGGAAACGATGGCAAAGATCCCATGGCCCCTCCCATCGAAGGGACGGACGGGAATTTTTATGGGACGACCAACCAAGGCGGCGCTCACAATGTGGGGACGGTTTACCAACTCTCACCATCCGGCGCACTGACGACGCTTTATCAGTTCGACGGGGCTCACGGCGCGAGCCCGGTTGGCGCTTTGGTTCAAGGCGTCGACGGATATCTTTACGGAACAACTGTAGTCGGCAACAGCATCGGGGGTTCTTGTAGCGGTGGGGGTTGTGGCACAGTTTTCAAGGTACTCCCCTCGGGAAGCAACTTTAGAGTGCTGCATGTCTTTGTCAACGATGGCAACGGGACGTTCCCCTATGGTGGGCTGGTCCAGGGCGGCGGGGGCAAATTTTATGGTACGACACAAGCTGGAGCGCCCAGCGGGGCGGGCGTTATCTTCAGTATTACGTCGAATGGCTCGTTCACGCCGCTCTACCAGTTGAATGGAGGAACCGACGGGGGAAGCCTCTATGCGGGACTAGCGGAGGCGCCGGATGGAAACTTTTACGGGGTTACCAGTGACCAGGGGATCGGTTACGGAACCTTCTTCCGAATGACCCCCCGGGGCAAATTCACGGTATGCGAAAGTTTCAACTCCACGAAAGGCGCCAATGGATCAGTCACGCCGATTCAACACACGAATGGGACATTCTACGGAGACACTTCTCAAGGCGGCCCCATTCAGAATTTCGGCGTCGCTTACGCGATAAGCCTGGGTTACAAGCCCTTCGTTAGCCTGCTGCCGGCATCTGGGAAAGTGGGCGCGACCATTGGCGTTCTCGGCCAGGGCTTCACGGGAGCCAGCGTAGTATCGTTCAACGGGAAGGCGGCAACGAAATTCACCATAGTGTCGGATACATTCTTGACCGCTGTGGTTCCGTCGAAAGCGACCTCTGGCTTCGTAACGGTCACCGCGCCGGGCGGCGGGTTGCAAAGCAACAAGAAGTTTCGAGTTACCAAGACCATCGATTAGCACAAGCAAAGGAGCGATGCATTCGGCCTTCTTGATTTTCAGCGCCGGGCCTCTTTGCCGCTGTAGCCGATCTGCCCGCGACCATTCTGTTCACCGCTGATTCGTAAGCAGCGGTGCAGGAGGACAAGCATCGCGAGCGACACCACAAAAACCAGCCAGCCAGAAAATGTGTGAAAGAAACCCTGGGCCTTGTCGGGATCCCAGTGCTGTACCAGCAAGCCGGTGCCTACAATCCGCACGCTATTTGCCGCCACCGCGATGGGAATCGAGGCCGTGGCCAAGACGATCCGAACCCAAATACGAGTCTCGGTGAGGTATCCATAGATGATGGCGAGAGTCATCAGGGAGAGCAGCGACCTCACGCCACTGCAGGCTTCTGCAACTTCCAGCGACATCGCCGGCAAATGAATGACGTTGCCTTCGCGGAGCACGGGAACGCCCGCTATGGGCAACAGCAGAGCAGCGATCTTTGAAGCCAGCATTTGAAGCGGAAAGGTGATCTGGGTGAAGACGATGGCGGGAATGGGAATCATGAAAACTAGAAATGCCCAGGGAAAAAGCACCGCACGAAACCAGCGCCATCCCTGGAAGAAGATCACCATGCCCGCGATCAACAGAAGCAGGGAAACTCGAGACAGGAAAAGCTCCGCTCCCAACACTCCTACGAGGAGTACGGAGAGGGCAAACGCGATGACAAGCAGTCCCCAGGAAGAAGGCTCGCGAGGTTCCCGGGCAAGCCTGGCACGATCTTGCCATAGCACGAATAAAGAAAATGCGGGAACGAAAAATCCGTGCGAAAAGTTAGGGTCGTTCGACCATTGTTTCGCGAGGTGGAAAAGAATGGACCAGTAAAGCCAGCCCACCAGGAGGACAAGCACTGCGCCCTGCCACCGCGAGTTCCCCTTCAGGGCAGGCTGCGAAGGCCTCGCCGAAAGCTTGGCGGTTTGTGCCAGATAAACCAAAGGATAAGAGTGCGGGGGATGAACCCAGCATATGCCAACACCTGACTGAGCGCAATTGTTCTGTGGAAATGTACTCTTGGAAGGCGGCCGCTTTAGGGGGTGTGCGGGGCGGGACTTTGCGTACCGGGCAACCCGGGTTTGCCGGCATAGGATCTTCGCGATGTCGGTCCGGGCCAATCGTCGCTGCGAAAGGGTGCGGCGGGAAGTCCGGCGGCATTGATCAGGTTGCAGGTCGGGTAGTTGGCCCAGGCATACCGGACCGCGGCCGGAGCAGGGACGCTGGGGCTGGACACAACAATGGCATCTCCTTGGATCGAAGCGTTCGCCCAGTGAAATTTGCGGTCTGCTCCCGCCAATGCGAACCCAGCCAGCGGTCCATCACCGAGTGCCGCCAGTCGGCCTGTTGCAGGAGCGAAATGCACGACGACGCGGCTTCCATCAAACTGCGCGGAGCGGTAGACGGGCCCGGAAAACACAAGGGGACGACCGTAGGTCAACCCCAACGCAAGCGCACCCAGGCGCTCTCCGACCTCCAGCTTTCTGTGCGGATGGAGATTCCTGGGTTCGCCAAGGTCAATGGTGACTGCCAAGCCGGCACCGGTTTTCTCTTTGGCGACCAGAAATTGGGCTTCGCGAAGTTCGGCCCAAGCGGAATCCTGCGGCTCGGGCGCCGGTGACCCAAAGGCCGGTAACTGGACGATTAGAAACTCCAGATTGTCGTTGCGGAAACCTTGGCGCCAGCTATCGATCAATGCCGCAAGGAGAGTGCGGTACTGGAAGGCGCGGATGACGTTGTTTTCGCCCTGATACCAAATGACGCCCCTGGCGGATAGGGGAAACAGGGGCTTAATCATGGTGTTGAAAAGGTACGAAGGCGGAAACTGCGAAGCCGGATTGCCATTCGATTTGGCCGGGTTGTCAGCGATTGCAAGAGGCCACTCGTGGGTGATCCGCGCCAACGCCTCAGGCTCACTCCACTCCTCAATGGTTGTTCGCTGGTAGGCGCTGAGGATGATCCCGACGGGTACGCCCAGCTCCTGGTGGAGCTTCCGAGCAAAAAAATATGCGACGCTTGAGAACGAGCCTACTGTGTCTGGGGAGCAGAGTCGCCACTCTCCCTTGTCGGATGTAGTCCGCGGAACCGTGAACAGGCGGACATTCGGAAAGCTGGCACTCTTCTGCGCAGCGTCTCCACCTACGGCCAGGCGCAGCGGAAACACCATGTTCGATTGCCCGGACGCAATCCAGACTTCGCCAACCATGACGTCATGCAGGACGATGGTGGTCTTCCCAGCGATCCGAAGATCAAAAGGGCCGCCCGCACTCAACGGAGATAGGCTCAGGCTCCAGCGGCCATCCTTGTTCGTGGTTGTCGTGGCGGAGTTACGAGCGAGCGTGACCGAGATTTTCTCGTCTGGATCAGCACTTCCCCAAATGCGAATCTCTTGATTCTGCTGCACGACCATCCGATCCCCCAAGATCGGAGGAAGCTTGGGTTCAGCCCACAAACCCACAACCAGGAATGGCCAAGTAAGCATGACTACCAAGCATGCGTGACTGCAACGGAGTGGTTTATGCGTTCGCGACAATCGATTGCCTAGACCGTTTGCGGGCTGGAGGGAGCCAATTGGGAAGGCGCAGTTACGTTGCCCGAGAGTTCGGCTGTCGGCAAGACTCGCGGCACCGAGGCATATCCGGGCGTGAACTGACCTTTCAGGCGCAGAAATGGCGATTCCAAATATCGGTAAGACATCCATGCGACGGCGAACACACTGACGCCCGCGATCGGGACGTAACCCCATCTCAGTGCCCCGAAGGGAACCACACTCTGAAAGTGTTTAAGGCCAGACCAGATCAACGATCCCAAAAGAACATGGTAGACGTACATTCCATAACTGTATTTGCCCACCGTCGTCAGCAGCGGATGGCGAAGAAAGCTCGGATCATGACGAGCGGCCAGGAAGATCGCGGCGGCACAGGCCACCACGATGATGGAATATTCAACGGCCTGGGAGTAGGGGCTGCCTCGGAGTACCAGTGCCAAAACCAGCACGGCCCCAGCGGCAGGGATGGCAAAGCGCTTTATTAACTCCGCTCGGCGTTCGCTGTCGAACATCACAGCGATGACGGCGCCCGCAGCTAAAGCATCCGCTCGAAATGGGGTCATGCGAAAGACGATTTGAGGCGGAATGTGGCCGGTCGTGGCGATTCTGAGGCCCAGAGCAAGCAAGCAGACTGCCGCGGACGCATGGATCAGCCGGCGTGGGGGACAGAGAAGCACAAGCAGCGGCCACACCAAGTAGAACTGCTCCTCGACCGCCAAACTCCACAGGTGGATCAGGCCGGGATCCTTCAACCCGGTTCCCGCTTGCCAATTGGAGAGATACGCCAGGTACGGCCAGATCCGGGTATTCACGAAAGTCTCGGGGGAAACCTGGCGCATGACGCCAAACACGATCAGGAGATAAAAGAAGTAAACCGGAAAAATGCGCAGAACCCGCCTCATGTAAAACGATGGCAGGTAGTTCCTGGAATCACGCGAACGGATCAGGATGCGAGTAATCAGGAAGCCGGAGAGGACGAAAAAGAGGTCGACGCCACGACTTCCGTGGCTGGCCAGCGAAACCACCAGATGATCAAGGCGCGAACCTCCGTTCTCGAACACGCAACTGAAATGAAACGCCATCACGGAAAGGATCGCAATTCCACGCATTCCATCCAGCGCAGGGATCTGGCCCAACTTTCGAGATGGCATTGCTGGATTCACCAAGGCATCAAGAAAAAAGCGCGACGCCGACCGCGTTCGCCATGACGTCTGCGCCTAACAGTATAGCCACGATCGAAGAGCCGCAATGTTAACAGCAGATTAATCGACGAGCGCAGAACAACAAACGTCAGATCTGCTTCTGAAATGTACCAAACGGCGGGGCCAACCCAGTTGATGCACGCGACGGCAGAATGCACCTAAGGAATGCCGGCGATAACGACTTCACATTGGCACAGTTGTTCCTGCCGTCGGAATTCATCGGGTCTCTGGGTTAGGTCAATTGTCGGTAAGTCGTTTCCGATCCCATCGGGTCGTGTTGGGGAAAATTGGACTCGCATGTGGAAATCCTGTTTGGCAGTCCATTGCTCCGTAGATAAGTAGCAGAGTTGTCGCCTGATTTTAACAATTCTCCTCACTTTTTGTGTTGACAAAGAATGCGCGAGGAATGAAAGTGTTGGCACAAATATATTTGCTGATTTCTGGTAAGCACATTCATTCGTTGAGCTAAGACCTGTCCTCAGCCCCGGGGACAGCAAACGAATTCCTCACAGCGGTCCTTGGAGGCGGCATGAACGTGAACAAATTAGTTCTGTTGGCATTGGCAATTGCTTGCTTTTCGTCGGCAGCTTTTGCTGACGCGACGTTCGGAAATGGGGGAGGCAATCTCCTTCTTAAGCAGCAATCAGGAATGTATTTTCTTACCACCGGCACGGCCGGATCCACACTCCTGAATGTTGCCGGGGCCGGGGGGCTCAACTGCGGAGGCCAACTCCCAGCGTGCGTGGGGACGGTGAGTTACGCTAGTCCCTTGATGAATCTCAGCCAGATAAACAACATCACTGGGGGGCCGACCATTCTCGGTTCTCCGGGTGGGCCTTCAATCGGCGGCGCTTTTAAGATCGTGGAAAACGGAGCAACTGTGTTTAGCGGCACCTTTACTTCGCTTACCTGGACCTACGTAGGAACCTGCACGAACGCAGTGACGTGTAGCACCGTGGGGCAGGATTATCAGTGGACGCTTCAAGGTACTGTGACGGGGACCTACATGGGCCAGCAGGTTAACGGAGCGACGATTCAGCTTACGACTGGGAAGATGGTGGTTAAGGGCAAGCCGATAAACGATCCGTTCGGATCGAAAGGGAATGGAATCATTGGGCTTGCCAGCGGCGGCAGTACGTTCCCAGTAGTGCCGGAATCATCGACGCTGATTCTGTTTGGCACGGGACTGGTTGGCATCGCGCTGCTCGCAAGACGGAGATATTCCTCGGGCGTGCAAAACTAAATCGAATGCAAACGAGTTGATGTCGAGGGGCCTTCGGGCCCCTTGATTCTTTTACTTGAAACTTCGCAGTTCGGCGGTTTTAACTGGTGCGCAGTCCTGCTTCCGCCCCGGTTGGCGTCTAGGATGCCAGCTGAGCTAACTGCTTCTTCACGTCGGTGGCGTCGCTGTAGTTCGGGTCGAGCTTCAGCACCCGTTGCAAATGCTGTCGGGCAAGGTTAGGCTGATCCGTTTTTTCGTAGGCCAGTCCCAGGTGGTAATGCACCGTCGCATTCTCCGGAGCTTTGGTCTTCTCGGCAAGTTTCAACGCTTCCTGGAATAGATCAATCGCGGATTTGTAAGCGCCCTTCTGGTAGAAAATCCAGCCCAATGTGTCGGCGGCATTCGGCGAGTCCGGCATGCCGCGCCGGGCGGTTTGGGCTAACGCGAGCGCCACATCCACGTTGCCACCGATTCGCAGAATCAGATACGCGAGATTATTCGACGCAAGCGGATCCTCCGGGCTAACCTCTAGAGCCTTTTGATACATCTGCCGGGCGTGCTCCCAATCTTGCTTGGACTCATACAATCCGCCGATCAAAACGTATAAGTTGGGTTGGCGCGGATTGTCCATGAGCGAATTCTGGTAGGTAGCAATCGCGTCATCGACGGCTCCATTCGCAGCCTCCAGTTGACCCAGCTTAGTGACCGCGTCGGTGTTGTTTTTGTCCAACTCAACCGATTTCTTGAAAGCCGCCAGGGCGCCGTCGCTGTCTCCTTTGCTTTTGAACAGAACCGTTCCAAGCAGGCTATAAAACGGACTGCTGTTGGGCACTTTTCCGATCTGAACGTTGGCCGCAGCCAAAGCCTTGTCGGGCGCGTTCTGAGCCAAATATGTGTTCATTAAGCCAGCAAGAGCATCGGGCGAACTGGGCTCGAGGTTAAGCGCCTGCTGAAAGGACGATTCCGCGTCCTTGAGTTGCCGTTGCATCAATTTCAAATTGCCCATCTGGATGTAGCCGATAGAGTTTTGCGGAGCGACCTCGATGGCTGTGCGGACATCCTGCTCTGCCCGGGCAAACTGTTGGCGATTGATGCAGGAAACGGCGCGCAGTGCATATCCTTCTGGAGAGGAGGGCCGAAGAGCAATGATATTTGTAGCGTACTGCTCCATACCGCTGAGGTCGCCCTTGCGCAGAGCGGCGCTGGCTAAAACGCGTTGAGCCTCGACGAGGTCAGGACGAAGCCGCGCCGCATCCTGCCATTCGGTCTCCGCGCGCTGCGCTTTCCCTAACGCGTCGAACGCGAGCCCCAGGTGGTAATGCGCAACGCCATTGTCGGGGTCGTTGTTGATGACCGTCTGCAGACTCTCGACAGCGCCGTCGGGATGGCCCTCACGATTTTGAATCTGGCCGCGACAAATCAGCGCGTCCTCGTCGTTGGGGGTCGTTTTCAGAATCTCGTCGTTGAGCTTGGTGGCTGTGTCGAGATGATTGCTCAAAATAAGAAGCTGAGCGTAGTTCTTCTTGACTCGGATGTCCTTGGGGTGGGCCTGGTACAGCAAGGCATATTCGGCGGACGCCTTTTCGATGTCTCCGATGGCGAAGTAGAAATCTCCAAGCATCCGGTAACCGACGGAGTTGTCGGGAAAGTCCTGCTTGACCTGCTTCAGGGAATCTTCCGCCTGACTCTTCTTGCCCTCCGCCATGTAGAGTTGCACCAGCGCGGAGCGAGGGTCGGGATCCCGCGGATCAGCCTTGATTGCCAGGAAGACCTGCTGCTCCGCGTCGGGGAAACGACCGCGGAATTGATAGTAGTTGCCGAGTGCCAATCGCGCTGGAGTTGACTTAGGATTCAGCTCCACTGCTTTCTTGAAATTGGCGTCGGCGAGGTCGGGTTGATTCGCGTTCATCTGCAGCCGGGCCAGTGCGAGGTAAGATTCCCATCGCCCCGGATCCAGATCGATTGCCGTGTGCGCCTCTTGGATCGCGCCCAGGAGATTGCCTTGAGCCGCCAGCAGGTTAGCGGTAGCCGCGTGAACCTGAACATTATTCGGCTCCCGCTCCAGCAGCAGATTCGTGTGTTCTTGAGCCTGCTTCAGATCATGACCCGCGATCAGCAGATTTGCCAGGTCGAGATGAGCCGCATAATTCTCCGGCTGCCGGTCGAGGGTTCGGCTGAGCTCTTCGTAGGCTTGTCTCCACTGCTGGAGTTTAAGATAGGTCTGCGCCAGTTGATAATGCGCATCTGCAAAGTTTGAATCGACCTGCAGGGCATTGCTGAACTGGATGATCGCTTCGCGGTACTTTTCTTTGGCGAAGTAACGCTCGCCGCTCTCCAGATACTTTTGCTTGCGCACATTGGGATCGCGGGAGCAGCCCACCATCGAGGCTAACGTTAAAGTTAGAAAGAGAATCGGACAGAAAATGGAACCATGCGTCATCGGGGATCTCTCATGCAAAGAAGCGCTTGTGCCGGAAAGTCAGAATTTCGAGTAATCATACCTTTTGACTATTTCGCGTGATTACAACTCACGAGCTACGAGTTTCCGGCGAACCTAGCGCGGAATGTATCGATCAAGAAACGGCGCCAGACCATCCAGCACGGACACCAGCCTGGCTTGCGCTTCGCCTGCGGTTTCGCCCTGTCTCAACTCCGTGGTAACCCGGATCAATGAGCCGTCACTTCGGTTGAGGCGGATGGCATCGCCGATGAGATAGACCTTTGCCCAGTACTCACTCGCGACCGCACGATTGTGCGCCCAATACCAATAAATCGCGAGCGCCCGCTGAGTACCCTTCGCAATCACATAACGATTCACCAGAAAAGAAGGTTTCCCTGGCAGGGATAACGCAACTCTGCTTGACTCCACGGGCAGCCAGCCTGAGCCCGGGAGACAGTGTTTCGGGGAGTGAATCGTATCTCCAGTCCGCTGGCTGGGAAAATAGGCCAGGAAGAGATCGACCGAAGGGTTCCCGGCTGACGGTGTCTGATAGCTGCGCAGGAGGAAATCGCCCGGGCCGAGAACGGCCAGAACATCCTGCGGGATGCTCGCCTCAACTCCTACCCAATTTCCCAACTGGTGGGGAAACGAGCTGAAGTTCTCCCTCGCCGGGATTACTTCATTGTGGTTGCGCGAGCGCAAAAAAAGAGCAGCTCCGCCCATCAGGATTACCACCAGAGCAAACCGAAGATTAGCGACCACGGTTGCTTCTACGGTTTGTACGCCGATGTTGGGAAGCGACCTGTGTGTTAACTCGTTCATGCGAAGAACCCGGCGAGACCACGCGCAATGCACGAACCTGGCACAGTCAGTGCTGTTCTCACTAGCGCACCCGGCGATCAAAGGCCCTGTGAGACTGATTCGCAAGCGGCGAGGGAAGAAAGCAGGCCGCTCCGCATCAGGCCTGCTCATTCTCCAATAGTTGAGGGACGATTGGAACTATTTTGCGCTTTTATTCATCGAAAATTAACACAGGCACAACGAGAAAGTTTCCCCTTCTGTGGTATTCAATGTATGTAATTTTTCGGGATAGAAATCCCAGTTTCTACCTGGTTGTTCTGTCTTCACTCATAGTCGAGCGCAAGCTTGTCCTTTGAACCGTCGCGGACAGTTAAGTTTTTTTTGCGTAGCTGTAGCCCAGCACCACCGATGGCTTTGAAATCCAGTCCGCGTACTTGTGCTCTTGTTGGGGTCGAGAAAGGTCCGTTAGTGCAAGCGCGCCCCTGTGAGAAGACTGAGCCTGAGGGGCCGGTTCAAAATTCGGAAGCGTTTCTCAAGGGGACAAGCCCTGGAATGAGAGCCGTGGAAGAAGTGATTCGGGAGCTTTCACAAAGTGATGTTCCAGTCTTGCTGTTGGGCGAGACCGGAGCGGGGAAGCAAACGGTTGCACGCAGGATTCACGAAGCTTCTCGCAGAAGTGGTGGCGAGTTCCGGCTCGTCGACTGCGGGGATATGGGGTCCGGGAACTTTGACGGTGTTAGTGGAAACATCTTGTCGTGCCCCGGTACGGTTTACTTCGACGAGATTGCCGGCTTGAGTGCTGCCGCCCAATGCAGGTTGCTGGAGACACTCATTCGGCTGGAGGAGGCGGGCGACGAAGAGCTGCCGGGGCGCCTGATCTGTGGCAGTGCTCGCAATTTGGACGAGGAGGCGCGTTCCGGCCAATTCCATGAGGGCCTTTATTACCGGATCAGTGGAGTGTGCTTGCGCCTTTCCCCGTTGCGGCACCGCAAACAGGACATCCCACTGTTTATGGACTTTTTCCTGATGAAATTTGCGCAGGAATTCGGCCGCCCTACACCGCTTCTGAGCGAGCGCACCCGTCAATTGTTCTGCGACTACGATTGGCCGGGAAATGTTCGGGAACTGGCGGACGCAGCGAAAGCCCTCGTGGTGCTGGGTAATGAAACTTTGGCCATGGGTGGTTTAAGAGCGGTGCTGTCGAAATCGGACCGCGATCATCAGGGGCAACAGGTTTCTTTGAGAGATGCAACCCGAGCGGCTGCGCGCGAGGCGGAAAAAGAACTCATCTTGAAGGCGCTCACCCGCACTCGATGGAACCGCCGCCGCGCCGCCCAGGAATTGAAGATCAGTTACAAAGCGCTCTTGTACAAGCTCAAGCAGATTGGCTACACCCAATCTGAGGCGTCGTAACCAAGTGAGGAGAGTGTATGAAGGCTAGGCTGACATTCGCGATGGTGCTGCTGGCCGGAATGTGGCCGTGGCACCAGGCGAAGTCTCAAAACACGGCCGCAACCGCTGCGAGTGATTCCGGCACTCCCACTCAGGCCAGCGATTCCCATGTGCCACCCGCTCCGGGGCCCAGCTACCTGATCGGCGCGGAAGATACGCTCCACGTGTCGGTGTGGAAGGAACCGGAACTCACGGCAACCTTGCCCGTCCGTTCCGATGGCAAGATTTCTCTTCCCCTCCTGAATGACGTGCAAGCGGCTGGCCTGACTCCGATGCAACTGGCCGCGTCTCTCCAGGAAAAACTGAGGAAGTATCTCGACGATCCGCGGGTCGCGGTTGTGGTTTCACAGATGAACAGCCAGAGGTTCTTCGCTACCGGGGAAGTGCAACGCAGTGGAGCCTTGCCGTTATTGCCAAATATGACGGTGTTGCAGGGCCTCGCAACATCGGGTCTGACTCAGTTCGCCAACACCAAGAAGATCTATGTGCTGCGGTCGGTGAATGGCGTTCAGCAAAAACTGCCCGTCAATTACAAGCATTTGATCAAGGGCGAGGAGATGAGTCAGAACATCGTGCTCAAACCAGGAGATACGATTGTCGTGCCCTAAGAAAAATCGGGCCAACGTCTTTGCCATGGCCGTGTTTCTCATGGCCGCGCCCGGGCTTGGTTGGGCGCAGGCCGACAGCGGGTCGCAAGATCCGCAGAACGGCGTGCCGCCGGTTGAGACCGGCCAACAGTCCGATGCCGCCCCTCCATCCGGGCAGAACAATCAGCTTCCACCCTACAAACTTAATCCTCCGATTGTCGGCTTAAGCTTACCGTCGCTCGCACCGCCGGGCGTTGAAACTCGCAGTTTCCTAATTCCCGGTGCGCAGATAAGCCAGTCTGTTGACACGGGCCAGGGGGACGTATCGAGCAACTCATCCGTCCACGGAGTAACTCGCGGATTGGGGAGCCTTAGTCTGGAAAGGCTTTGGCGTCGTTATGACTTTGGTCTGGACTACCTCGGAGGTGTCGGGTACTACAGCAATCGGCCAGTCGGGTTGGCGTCGCTGCAATTGCTCGACGTAGACCAGCATATTTCCTGGAGCCGCGGGCAATTTGCCATTCGTGATTCGTTCAGTTATTTGCCCGAAGGAAACTTCGGCGCAGGTTCGTTTGGTGGAACTGGAGCCCTGAGCACCGTCGGGGGATTGATCGGTGGATTGGCGGGGTTGGGTATTTTAGGTCCCGGGCAGTTTGCCACGTTCGGCCAACAACCGCGCATTACGAACGTTGCCATCGCCGACGCGACGCAGTTTCTATCTGCACGAAGCTCCGTGTCAGCGGTCGGGTCCTATGGTCTCGTCCACTTTACCGACGATACGCTCGGGCTCATCAACAGCCATCAGTTCGTCGGCCAGGCAGCCTACAACTATCAGCTCAACCGGAAAAATCAGATTGCCGTTCTTTACGCTTACCAGGCTTTCCGGTTCCCGAGTGTGATAGGAAACGACTTCAGTACCAACCTGGTGAACGTGCTATTTGGCCGCCGCATCAGCGGGCGGATGCAATTTGTCGTGGGTGGAGGTCCGCAGTTCACGCACATTCAGTTTGCGCAGGCTAACAATAAGCCGGTGGACTCGAGCGACCGGTTCACCTTCAGCGGACGGGCATCGCTCGAGTACCGGATCGAGAAGGCGCAACTGGCGTTGACATTTTTTCGATATGAGACGAACGGATCAGGGATTTTCGCTGGCGCCACTACCAATGTCGTGCGGGTTACGGGCAGTCGTCCATTGAGCCGGCGCTGGAATGCAAACGCGGACATAGGCTATTCGTACAACAGCCGGCTCGGCTCCGCCAGCGTTATCGGAAGCAACGCGCAATCCTTCAGCTACGTCTACGCAGGAGCCAGCTTGCATCGGCAATTGGGACGGCAGTTCAGCGGATTTGTCAGCTACCAGTTCAGCAACGTCGGCTCGAACGCGTCGCTCTGCATGCACGGCGTTTCGTGCAGCAATACCTCACAGCGAGAAGTGGCATTGATCGGTTTGGATTGGCATCCTCATCCGATCCGGATCGACTAATTTGTTGTGCCATCCCGTGATGGCGGAATGGGAACTCAGGAATGATCGAAAATCGCGAAATGGGCATCAACGATTACTTAGCCGTCCTGCGCCGCCGCCGCAAGGTGATACTGATACCGATCCTGCTGGCGCCGCTCGCAGGATTCCTCGTTTCCTATGCGTTCCCGCCAAAGTATACGTCGCAATCTCTGGTGCTCGTCGAAGTGCAAAGTGTGCCGGAAGGTTATGTGAAACCCGTTATTACAGAGGACATCACTCAGCGCATAGCGACCATGCAGCAGCAGGTCCTGAGCCGAAACCGCCTGCAACCCATGGTGCAGCGATTGGGACTGGTCAAGAACGGAAAGAGCGTGGAGGATGTGATGGGGGCGATCCAGACCAATCTCGACGTCGAACCGGTGCAGCCGTCGGCTTCCGGTTCTTCCAGTTCTGGTTCGAGTTCCACGAAGAAAAAACCGGGGCCAAACAACAACGCGAATATTGTCGGATTCAACCTGAACTTTACCGCGGACAACGCTCGCGATGCGCAGCAGATATGCAACGAACTCACTTCGATGTTTCTAGAAGAGAACCTGAAGGCCCGCGAGCAAGTCGCGCAAAACACAACCGATTTTCTGTCGCGACAGGTTAACGAAGCCAAGCGCGATCTCGATAGCCAGGACAGCAAACTCGCGACATTCAAGAAACAATACCTGGGGCAGTTGCCTGGGGATGAAGATGCGAACCTCAAAATCCTCATGGGGTTGAATTCGCAGCTCGACTCCAATACTCAGACGTTGAATCGGGCGCAGCAGGATAAGACCTACTCGGAATCGCTGCTGGCGCAAGACGTGACAATGTGGAAGGCCTCGCAGTCGGCCGACAATCCGCAAAACATCGAGCAGCAGTTGGCCAAACTCCAAACCCTGCTGATTGAGTTGCAAGCCCGTTATACGGATGATTATCCGGACGTTGCCAAGACCAAGCGGGACATTGCGCAACTCCGAAAGAAACTAAAAGAGATCAACTCCGCCGCGGCCGACAGTGGCGATGCCACTGAAAAAGCGAACGCCAACGAGCCCGCGGAAATTCGGCAGTTGCGAGTCCAGATCCATCAATACACCAACGTCATAGCGCAGGCAACGCGGGAACAGAAACGGCTGCAGGATGCCATCAATCTCTATCAGGGCCGGGTGGCCCTGAGTCCAGCCGTGGAGGAGCAGTTCAAGGCACTCACCCGAGATTACGAAACCGCGCGGAAATCATACGACGATTTGTTGGCGAAGAAAGGTCAATCAGAGATTCAGGTCGATATGGAGCGGCACCAACAAGGCGAGCAGATGAGATTGCTCAATGCGGCTAGCCTGGCGGACTCGCCCACTTTTCCGGTCCGATGGATGTTCGCGGCGGGCGGCTTCGGTGCCGGATTCGTGCTTGGCCTGGGGCTGGTGATGTTGCTGGAATTCCAGGACAAATCTATTCGCGATGAGAAGGACGTGCTGGCGGCGCTGGAGTTGCCCATGTTGGCGGCAGTGCCCTGGGTAGGGGACGAAGACGATAGCGATGATGGAACTTTGATGGGCCGGTTTGGAAGATCAGACGAAAAAGAAGCGATCGAGGTTTAGGGCCGATGTACAAGACTTTTTTCGGTTTGCACTCTAATCCGTTCAATGTGAATCCCGATCCTCGTTACTTGTTTCCTACCCGGCATACCGAGGAGGCGCTGTCCTGTCTCACCTTTGGCATCCAGAGCCGCAAGGGTTTCGTGTTACTCACGGGCGAAGTCGGAACCGGGAAGACTACGCTGCTGAACATGCTGATGGAATGGTTGCGGTTGCAGCGCGTCAGCACCGCGTTCATCTTCAACTCGCGCATGAACGTTCCCGAATTCCTGGATTACATGATGGCCGACTTCGGCATCCCGTGCGAATCGACGGCAAAAAGCCAAATCCTCCTGCGGTTGTACCACTGGCTCCTGGAGCGGTACCGCGCAGGGGAGACCGCGGTGCTGATCGTGGACGAAGCCCATAATCTTTCCGACGAGCTTCTCGAAGAGATCCGCCTGATGTCCAATTTGGAAACCGCCAGCGAGAAATTATTGCAGATTGTGCTAGTAGGACAACCCGAACTGGAACAGAAGTTGCGACAGCCGCACTTACGTCAACTTCGACAGCGAATCATGTTGCGGGCAAAAACCCAACCCCTTTCGCTGGCCGAGACTGAGTCTTATGTCGCTCAACGCTTGTCCATAGCGGGATCTATCCAACCACAGGTCTTTGATCCCGAAGCGCTGGTGCTGATCCACCGTTACTCGGGAGGAATCCCTCGCGTCGTCAACCTGATGTGCGAACACTGTCTGGTCAACGCGTTTGTTGAGGGGCAGAAAGTAGTCAGCGCCGACATCGTGGAAGCGATTTCCAGCGAACTCGACTTGGACGATTGCCGGCCTGACTCAAGCGTTTTGGCAACCGAGTTGCGATCTGTGCCCGCCACCAAATTCGAAGTGCTCGAAGCGATCAAGGCGCTGGCCGAACAGGTGCGCTATCTGGAACAGGGTCTCGCCCAGGAAAGGAAAGCATGAGCCGGATTCACGATGCATTGAAAAAAGCGGAACTGGAAAAGGCCGCCTATTCGGGGGATGGGGGCGAACTCTCTGCGGCACGGTCTGCTAAAACCGCAGAAGCCGCTCCGCCAGCGAGTCCTTCCGTCGCCACCATGCCTTCATTCGCCGCGCCTTTTACTCTCGAGGCCCTGTTGGAGCGCTGCCCTGTGGGGCGATGGTCCCCGGACCCGGCAACCATGCTGTTTTTTCATCAGGAGGAAGGGGTCGCCCAGGAGACTTTTCGCACCTTGCGTTCGCGGCTCTTCCAGATACGAGAGAAACTTCCGATAAAAAAGATTTTGGTCACGGGTTCCACGGGTAACGAAGGCAAGTCCTTCGTCGCGGCAAATCTGGCGCAAGCCATGGTGCAACAGCGCGGACAACGGGCATTGTTAGTCGATGCCGACCTGAGGAGACCGAGGCTGCATTCGGTGCTGGGAACTTCCGCCGCTCCCGGACTCTCGGATTACTTGATGGGGAATAGCGAAGAACTTGCGGTTATGCAGCGGGGGCCCATGGAAAATTTATTTTTTCTGCCTGCTGGTACGGTTGTCGCCAATCCGCTCGAACTCATTGCCAATGGCAGGATGAGCCTCCTTCTCAGCCGGGTGGAACAGTTCTTCGATTGGATCATCGTGAATTCGCCGCCGGCGGTTGGAGTTTCCGATGCGGGGCAACTGGCCAACAGTTGCGACGGTGTACTGCTGGTCGTGCGATCAAATGCCACGCCGTTCGATTTGGCGCAGAGAGCTCGGGACGAGTTTTACGGGAAGAAGATTGTGGGCGTCGTGCTCAATGGAGTGGATGCCGGGTCCTTGTCCCATCCCGGCTACAACGACGACATTCTTGGATGAAGGTTAGGGTAACGGTAAAGGACTGGGTTCAAAGTGATCCGCCTGTTCAATGTCTATTATCCGGTCCGCACGCTGATTCTGCTGGTCGGCGAGGCCATCATTGTATGGGTTTCGCTGCTCATTGGAACCGTGCTGTGCTACCGGGAAGATAGTTATCTGGTGCTCAATTTCGAGCACGGGTATTACAAGATCTTTATTGTGACCGCGGCGGTTTTATTGTGTTCCCATTGGTTTGACCTCTACAAGCTCACTAATTTTGACGCCCGCGGGGGACTTTACTTCCGATTGCTTTTGGTTCCGGGACTTGTGGCCCTGACCTTGGCGGCTGTGGGCTACGTCTTCCCCAGCATCCTTCTGGGCAAATCCGCGCTGTTGTTCGGCCTGGTCATCTTGACGTTGGGGCTGGTCGCCTGGCGCAGCGTTTACCCATGGCTGGCCCAGCAGAATTTCCTGCAGCAACGTGTGTATGTGCTCGGTACCGGGGAACGCGCCCGGCGTTTGGTGCAGGGATTGCGGCAGGTCTCGGAATTGGGAGTCGATGTGGTCGGTTGGAGCGGCAGCATAGAAGGAACTCTTGCGCGCGACGACCTGGCCTGCGACATGATGAGACACGTCAAACAGGCGGACGTGCACCGCGTGATCGTGGCCATGGAAGATCGCCGGGACAGCATGCCAATGCTAGAACTTTTGCGTCTCAGGCTTAACGGCGTGCACATCGAAGAGGCTACGTCATGGCTGGAAAAGGTCTCTGGAAAAATCGAGGTCGAGCAACTCTATCCGAGTTGGATCATCTTCGCCACTGGTTTCCGGTTCAGTGGTGTCTTCCGGATCATACGCGGCGTGCTGCACTTTACGGTTGCGCTGATTGCGTTATTGCTCGCTCTACCCCTTCTTCCACTGGTGGCGCTGGCGATCATGTTGGACACTCCCGGGCCCCTGATTTACGCGCAGAGACGCGTAGGGTGCTCAGGCAAGACGTTTCATTGCTACAAATTTCGCACCATGCGTCAAGACGCGGAGGCCGATACAGGTCCGACCTGGGCGGGAGACGACGACCCACGCATCACCCGGGTCGGACGGTTTCTGCGAAGCTCACGACTCGATGAGATTCCTCAGCTGTGGTGTGTGCTGAAAGGCGATATGGCGTTTGTTGGGCCACGCCCCGAGCGGCCCGAGTTTGTGGAGTGGCTTACCAAAGAAATTCCTTACTATGGCGTGCGCCATATGGTCCGGCCGGGAATCACCGGATGGGCGCAAGTGCGTTACAAGTATGGAAACACCGTCGAAGATGCCAAAGAGAAACTGCAGTACGACCTTTTCTACATAAAAAACGCTTCGATCGCACTGGATGCGCTCATCATGTTTCAGACTATCAAGATCGTGACGCTGGGCCGGGGCGCGCAATGAAATGGATTTTCTGGGGCTCGGCAGGAATCATCGCGTACACCTATGTGGGCTATGCCGGGTGGTTGTGGCTGCGTTGCCGTTGGCGGCGGCTGACCGTGCGATCTGGTTCATGCATGCCGTTCGTTTCGATCATCATGGTCGTGCGCAACGAAGCCGGCGTGCTGGAAGATAAGCTTCAGAATTTGGTGGCGTTGGACTATCCCCGGGATCGTTACGAGATTGTGGTCACGTCTGACGGCTCCAGCGACGGCACCAACGAGATCCTTTCTCGATATTCCAGAGATCACGCCATTCGTCGAATTGTGAAGCCGGAGTCTCAAGGGAAAGCTGCGGGCCTGAACGAAGCCGTCCGCGCAGCGAAGGGAGATGTGCTGGTGTTCACCGACGCCAGACAGAAACTCGAGCCAGCTGCGGTCCGCCTGCTGGCCGAGGACTTTGCGGACCCGACCATAGGTTGTGCCAGCGGCGAATTGATGCTCGGCGATCCGAAAACCGGGGAAGCGGCCACGCGGATGGGTCTCTATTGGAGAATCGAGAAACGCATCCGCGAGATGGAATCAGCTTCGGGGTCGGTGGTTGGCGCTACCGGCGCGCTGTACGCAGTGCGGCGAAGTTTGCTGGTTCCGGTTCCTCCCGGAACCATTCTGGATGATGTCTTGATTCCGATGCACGTTGTCCGACAGGGAAGCCGGGTCGTGTTTGATTCCAGAGCGCGCGCCTGGGACTTGGCGGATCAAGGATCAGAACGGGAGTTTACCCGCAAGGTGAGGACGCTGAGTGGAAACTATCAGCTTGTGCAGCTTGCTCCCTGGTTGCTGAGCAGCGCCAACCCGATTCGGTTCGAGTTTATCAGCCATAAGCTGATGCGTCTGGTTGCCCCGTTTGCGTTGCTAACGGCCCTGGCTACGTCGCTGTGGATTCAGGGGCCCATTTACCGCGTCGCTTTGGCATTGCAGTCAGGATTCTACGGATTGTGCATTGTCGGCATGACACGGCTGGCTCGCGGATCCCTGGCCCGGATCGCGGATGCGGCATTCACGTTTGTGATTCTGAATACGGCGGCTGCGGTGGCTTTTGCATGCTTCGTTAGGGGACGTAGAGTGGTTTGGGGCGGTTAGTTGTTGACGTCGGTGCAGGAACTATTGTTGCTCAATCTACTTTCGAGCGAAAGAACAGGCGGATCACAAAGTGCTTGCATCGGCAGATCTGCGGCGATTGGACGAAAACGGTGCCGTCAACGGTTGCCGCCTGGTGATTCGCGCGAATGACAATATCGCGGTACACCCGCACGACTTGTACGTCTCGCTAGTCGCAAATCGGCTGCAGCAGTGGACGCGGCCGGACTGGCTGGATGTGGGTTGCGGATGGCATTTCGATTGGAAATGGGAGCATGAACGGGAAAAGGAAATGCTATCCGCGGCGAATATTGTGGGTCTCGACCCGGACTGGCAAGCGGTTTCGCGGCACCGAACCATCACCAGGCGAACCGTGGGAACCGTCGAGACCCTCCCCTTTACCTCCGGAAGCTTTGATCTGGTGACGGCCAACGTCGTGGTTGAACACTTGAAGTATCCGTCCCTGGCGTTTGCCGAAATCTTTCGCGTTCTGAGGTCTGGAGGGTGGTTCATGTTCAGAACGCCGAGTGCTCGCAGCTACTTTGTTCGCCTCGCAGAACGGCTGCCGCAAGGCTTGAAGGTTTTGCTGGCATCGAGGGTCATCGAAAAGCGCGACCCTTCGGATATATATCCGGCGCACTATCGAGCGAACACGGCGGAAGTCATTCACGACATTTGCCGGCTAATCGGTTTCCGGGAGGTGAATGTCGTAGTCACGAGGGCCCGCGGGATTTTCTCCAAAGTGCCTGCGCTGGCGCGGATTGAGAGGGTGGGGTCCTCGGTGTTGGGGATGACGGAAGGCAACCTGATCGTAGAAGTCTGTAAGTAGATTCCAGCGTTGGTGATTCTCAGCATTCGACGCTGGTGATGGCGAGGGGAAATTTGGCAGTGTCGGAGTATATCGGCGAGACTGGTGGCAGGCTGTCGGCGGCAGGGACCAAAGCCGTCAGCAGCGCTTTCTTCTGGTTGAGTGCATTCTACGTGGTTTACTGCGCCCGGCCGGAAGACTGGGTGCCTGGCCTGAAATATATTCCGCTGGCCAAGATTACGGGGATTTTTGCGCTTTGGGGGCTCTATAAGATTGGTGGCCTGAGCAGCCGGGTCCTTCGCAAACTGCCTCG
>Ga0210407_10000961_pt1 | contig 28876 bp, 30 predicted proteins | sample IncBWC27MmetaG_FD_150860 | JGI IMG/M metagenome (GOLD analysis project Ga0210407, IMG submission 150860) | Forest soil microbial communities from Barre Woods Harvard Forest LTER site, Petersham, Massachusetts, United States - Inc-BW-C-27-M | ecosystem: Environmental > Terrestrial > Soil >...
CGATTTCCTCCGCGGCCATGATGCTGGACCACCTGGGTTTTGCCAAAGAAGCTGAACGCATCAGCCGCACTGTATTGGACTCGGTGCGGCAGAAAAAAACGACGCAAGACATCGGCGGCAGCCTGGGAACGAGAGAAGCCGCGGAGTGGATTGCGCGGCATCTCTAACACTTGGGAAAACAATACGCCGGGCAGCAGAAGCCCCGTGGATGTAAACGCCTTTCCTGTTTATATTGTCTTCATGCCTGCTCGCAAGAAAACTTCTGTTCGCGTGATTTCATCAAAAACCGTTTTTCGGGGATCGGTATTTAGCGTTGTCTCCGATTGGGTCCAGGAGCCGGACAACGTCAAGGCCCGGCGGGACATAATTCGGCATCCAGGCTCAATTGTGGTGATTGCCGTGGACGACTCCGGCAAAGAACCTCACGTTCTCTTGGAGCGCCAATACCGTTATGCCGCCAATCAGACGATGTGGGAATTGCCCGCGGGCCGCATTGACGAAGGCGAAACCGCACTCGCTGCCGCTAAAAGAGAACTGCTGGAAGAAACCGGGTATTCCGCCAGCAAGTGGCGCCCTGCGCTCAAGTTCTATGCGAGCCCCGGGTTTCTGGACGAGACCATGAATGTTTTTCTGGCGCAGGGGTTAAAGAAGGGCCAAGCCCAGCCGGAGGACGACGAGCGCATTGCGGTCCGGTTCGTTTCGCTCCAGCAAGCGGTGCGCATGGTGATGTCCGGAAAAATCGCGGACGCCAAGACGATCGCGGGCGTTCTCTGGCTGGAAAGAAAGCTGCAAGGCCTCTAATAGGTTCGGTTCTTCCCGCAATGCACAGGAACTTGTGCAGATGCTGGGTCCTACCAAGCGCTGTAGATTCCAAAAGATCATATCCCCTTACTTTTTCAAGTATATTGCCTCTTGAATTTGTTATACATAAGGCAACATTGGCGATTTACAAAATGAATGTCAGATCGCGGTAAATGCTAGTACTTATTACCTTTCCGTATTTACCAATTGACAATGTTTAGCGTCGGCAGGAAAATACAACCAATAGCCAAGGTTTTGGAGAGACTGACGTCTGAGCCGCGAGGAAAGGTCTTCGACATTCTGCGTCCTCCCCGACACATTGGCAAATCCCAAAGAAACGAACCAGGTTATGAACGGAGCAGTTTTACCGTACCCCCGCCTGGCCGCTCGGAGAAGAAAAGAAAGTGTCTCGAATCAAAGGTAAAGTGAAATGGTTTAACAACGCGAAGGGCTTCGGGTTTATCGGACGTGACGACGGCCCGGATGTGTTTGTCCACTACAGCGCCATCCAGTCGGAAGGCTACAAGAGCCTGCAGGAGGGCGATGATGTTGAGTTTGAGATCGTGCAGGGTCAGAAAGGGCCGCAGGCTGAGAATGTGACCAAGCCGCAAGCGACTCAATCGGCCTGAGTCTTTGTTTACCAGGGTCCGTCTCTCCGGGCCTACCATTTACGTCGAGCTTCCGTAGCGCTTGCGAAGGCGGGGTTGCCGGTTAACGCGAGCGTAGGGGAGGAAACGTGTGTCCGCGTGTTTTTTCTGGGGCTTCCGAGGAGATGGCGAGAGAACTTATCCGGACTGGAACAACATCATCTCTTTTTCTTTCAGACCGCCACAACCGGTTTGCCCGAAGAATTCGCAGAGAAGAGTTGGAACTCTCATTTTGAGTTTCAGTCTGCCGGGCCTCTTTGGTAACCACTCCCCCGATGTAACTTGTTTGAAACGGAATTCTTTGGTGTATCCTCGGCATACCTTAAATAACTCAGGTTTGTTTGGGCCAGGCGAGCGGTGAAAAAAATCAGGATATTTTTCTCTCTAGTGAGGGAGAACAACGACTATCAGCGTCTGCAGGCTTCGGCCGCGGCGCAGGCTGCTGAGCGCCTTGATGTGGACCTGCAGGTCCGGAGCGCGAACGGCGACAGCATCAAGCAAGGCCAGGACCTGCTGGATGTGATTCAGACCCCAGCCCTGCGCCCGGACGCAATTATGGTGGAACCTGCGGGCACGTCCATGCCCCAGGTTGCGCGGGCCGCCGTTGCTGCCGGCATTGGATGGGTGGTGCTCAACAAGCACGCCGAATACCTGGCGGAACTTCGCAGCAATTACCGGCTCCCCCTGTTCGCCGTAAGCTCAGACAATGAGCAAATTGGCCGGCTCCAGGGACAACAGTTGGCCGCCCTGCTCCCGCAAGGAGGTTTTGTGCTCTGCATTCAAGGCCCGGCCAACACCACGTCTGAGTTACGAATGGCAGGATTCAATCAGACCAGGCCCAAGAATGCAGAACTACGCACGCTGCGGGGAGACTGGACCCAGGAAAGCGGACACAAGGCCATTAGTGCATGGTTGCGACTCTCCACGTCCAGAGCGACCCTGATCGGAGTGGTCGCCAGCCAAAATGACGATATGGCGATGGGCGCCAGGAAAGCCCTGGAGGAGCACGGCCGGCTGCGGGGCGTCCCGATTATAGGAGTCGACGGTGTCCCAGAGACTGGACAAGCGTGGGTCCGTAGCGGGGCCCTGACCGCAACCGTCATTTCGCCGGCGAATGCCGGCTTGGCGATAGAAATGTTAGTTCATGCGCTGCAAACGGGCGCTTGTCCTCCAGAGTACACGGTAATTCCGCCCGAATGCTATCCACCAATCAAGGAGTTGGCGGCACGGCCGGCAACGGTCCGTTCCGATTGAGCTGGCGGCATCAAATGAGAGAGCAAGCGCCGCTTCTTACGTTGACGATCACCTTCCAACAGCCTTAATCGCACCAGGTGGTCGTTCTTTCCCTTAGAATTGGCGTGTACCTATGGACAACAAGGCGATCGCCAACATTTTTTATGAGACCGCGGAGCTCATGAAGGTCGCGGCGGAGGATTCCTTCCGCATCCGCTCGTACGAGAAAGCCGCGGAAGCTATTGAGTCCTTCGAAAGGCCACTCACGGACATCTACAAGGACGAAAAAGCACTTCTTGCCATTCCTGGCATCGGCAAGAGCATGGCCGGACACATCCGCGAAGTGCTCACCAAAGGCAAACTGCCGCTGCATGAAGAGCTGCTCAAGAGGTACCACCCTTCCATGCTCGACCTGCTGAGGATCCAGGGCATGGGACCCAAGACGATCGCGCTGATTTGGGACGCGTTCCATGTCTGCGACCCGGCAGGCGTCGAGAAGCTGGCGCGCGAAGGCAAGTTGCGCACGTTGCCGAGGCAGAGCGAGAAGTCGGAGCAGAAAATCATTAAGGCCATTGAAAGCTACCGTCAACTGACGGGCCGCTTTCTCCTCGACGTTGCGGACGATGTTGCGCGCAAGATGATCGAACTGCTCAAGGGCCTTCCGGGAGTGGAAAAGGTAACGCCCGCCGGTTCGCTGCGCCGCGGTCGGGAGACGGTGGGCGATCTGGATTTACTGGTAACCGGGACCTGCGGCACGAACGAGAAGCAGCGCAACAAGGTGATCGAAGTCATTCTCAGCTTCCCCGAGATACGCGAAGTGCTGGCGAAGGGAGAGAACAAGGTCAGCTTCAAACTGCGCAGCGGCTTGCAGGTGGACGTGCGTCTGCTTCCCACGGAATCGTTTGGCGCGGCGCTGCAATACTTCACCGGCTCCAAGAGCCACAGTGTCACCCTGCGCCAACGCGCATTGCGGATGGGGCTTACCCTCAATGAATACGGACTGGTCCGCATCGAGGACGACAAGCGCGTGGCCGGCAAAACGGAAGAAGAGATTTACAAGAAACTTGGCCTGGAACTTATTCCTCCAGAATTGCGCGAGAGCAATGGTGAGATCGAGGCCGCCGAGGAAGGCACTTTGCCTGATCTGATTGTCGAGTCTGATCTTCAGGGCGACGTGCATATGCACACCATTGAAACAGACGGCAAGTGCACCATCGAAGAAATGGCGCTCGCGGCCCGCGATCGCGGCTATAAATACATGGCCATCACCGACCATTCCAAGAACCTGGCGTTTGCCAATGGACTGGACGACAAGCGGGCGGTCGAGCACATCAAACGGATCCATAAGGCTGGCCGGGAGATTGAAGGCATCACGGTCTTTGCAGGAATTGAAGTTGACATCCTGGCCGACGGAGAGCTGGACCTTTCGGACTCTGTTTTGGAACAGATGGACATCGTCATCGCCAGCGTGCACTCGCACTTCAGCCAGGATTCAGCGCAAATGACGGACCGTTTGCTGCGCGTGATCGCGAACCCTAATACCTCCTTGATTGGGCATCCGACCGGACGAATGCTTTTGCGCCGCGAAGGCTTTAGTTTTGACTATGACCAGGTATTTTCCGCGGCTGCCAAAGCCGGCGTGGCGCTGGAACAGAATTCTTATCCCGACCGGCTTGATCTGTCTGACCTGCATCTGCGGCTGGCGAAATCCAAGGGCGCAAAGTTTATCGTGAACACGGATTCCCACCATACTTCGCACCTGCAAAACATCCGTTATGGCGTCCTGCAACTGCGACGCGCCTGGCTCACGAAGAAAGACGTATTGAACACGCTGCCGGTAGCGCAATTCGCCAAAGCTGTACGCCGGGGAAAGCCAGTGCTGGCCAAAATATGAACGGATCTGGGTTTGCAGCATCTCGTCTCGGAGTGACCTATGTCTGAAGATCTAAAACCACCGTCCGCAGGATCGCATCTGCCAGGAGCCGGCCGCGTTGCCATGTCCGAGGAATTTGATCGTGCCAAGTGGACCCTGCCGCCGCTCCGCGCCGTGTTCATTGGGCTGGCGATCGTGGCCATTGTGGCGGCGGTCGTGCTGTACGCCACGCGGGCGAAGCCGATCGTCAATAGCGCGATCACCAAGGTGGTTGCGATTGACCAGTCGAGCAAGCAAGGGGGCGACAACGTTCTGGTCGCCGTTCAAATGAAGTTCGATAACCTCACCGGCAAACAGTTGTGGATTAGAGAGATTACCAGTGAACTTGAAACTAACGATGGCAAAAAATACACAGACAGTTCCGCGCCGAAGGCTGACTTGGACCGCTACCTGAGCGCTTTTCCGGCTCTGGCCGAAGCCAAAGCGGACCCGTTAGGGGACGACCTGAAAATTCCCGCAGGACAATCCTTCACCGGCATGACGGCCTTCTCCTATTCCGTGAACAAAGATGTGTTTGACGCGCGGAAGTCTTTGACCGTGAAAATCAGGTTTTATGATTGGCCGTCCCTCGTGCTGAAGCAGTAGGTTTCTGAGGGATTACTGGACCGCCAGGGTTGCTACGGACACCGTGGGTGCGGGCGCCGATTTTTCTCCAACCGTGGGAGCGAGCGCAGGTCGGTCAGCGTCCCGCAAGACTGGATGGTTCTGCGCATAGTCATTCTTAAAAGGAAGGTGGCACTTGTGCGCGATCTCCGGCCAGAATTCGCGGAAGACATCCCACCCCGCGTCCGTGGCAATGCTAAACCCGGCGCGACTGGCGGTCGACCCAAAGCCGCGTTCATTTCCAGGATGGTAAAGATTACTCAGCGCTTTAGAACTCGCGGTGCCCAGCCATTCCGAATAATTGGGCATGAGTTGGCCGGAGTCACTGTGGGCGACAAAGACGTGGCGCAGAGCGTGACCAAAGCGCAAGGGTACACTGCCGTGTCCCAGCCGGTAGTAGCGCGGGTCCTGATGGAACAGAGACGGGTAGAGGAAGGTGCTGAAGAAGTCGTCGGCCACGTTGTCCGTGACCGCCGCGGCGTATCGTTTACTATATCCGCCGACGCCCTGTCCAAAAGAAGGGTCGTCCTTGTCCAGCTGCGCCCAGCCAGCGTCCCAGCCGGCGCCCATGAAGTTGATTGGCTCGAAGGTGTTCTCCACAAACAGATGGAACTTGTCGCTGGCATCCAGCGAGCACGGCCTGGCGCCCGGACGGTGGTGTTGCGGCAGGTGCACCGTCTTCAATTCCACCTTTTGCGAAACGCTGCCAACCAGAGAACTGAAAGGCCCGTTGTAATCGTCAATATCAAACGTTGCCGCCGGCTTGGCGCACGGCGGAGTAACCGGCTGAATCGCCGGCGCGGCGACATCAACGATAGTTGCCGAGGAGGAATCGAGGTTGGCGACAGGAGGTGCCTGGGCGAACGCCAGTGTCCCGCCCAACAGGCTGCCCGCGAGTATGAATTGCGCCTGAACTTTCCGCATTACTTCAACCTGAAAAACACCCCAAAAATGTAACCCCACGGGCAATAAAACGTCAGATTACGTTGGTACCCGCTCTCAAGGTCAACCCCTGAGAAATAAAACCCGTTTTGGCATAACAAGTTTCGCAAATAACAGCTGTTTTGAGGGGCTGGGCCGTGTAAAGAGTTGTGAAGAAACAGACAGTTGCACAAGTACAGTGGTAATTCGGAATGCGTAGAGGGAGTCTTGGGTGCGATTCTAAAGAGGCGGGTATAATCTAGCGTTATTTATGCGCACCGACTGGACCCGCCCGGAAATCGCCGCAATCTATCACCGACCTCTGCTGGACTTGTTGCTGCACGCGCAGCAGGTACACCGGAAGCATCATGCCGCAAATGAAATCCAGATGTGCCGCCTGCTCTCCATCAAAACCGGGGGCTGTCCTGAAGATTGCGGGTATTGTCCGCAGAGCGCGCACTATGCGACCGGCGTCGAGCGGCACGAATTGGTGAGCAAAGATGACGTTCTGGCGGCTGCACGCACCGCCAGGGCCGAAGGGGCAACGCGGTTCTGCATGGGAGCAGCCTGGAGGCAGGCGCCGGAGGGCAAGGAATTCGATTCGGTGCTGGACTCCGTGCGGGCAGTCGCCGGACTGGGAATGGAAGTCTGCTGTACGCTGGGCATGTTGACGGAAGAACAGGCGGCGGGCCTCAAGCAGGCAGGCGTGACGGCCTACAACCATAATCTGGATACCTCGCCGGAGTTTTACGGCGAGATCATTGGCACGCGCGTTTACCAGGAGCGCCTGGACACCATTGCCGCAGTGCGCAAGGCCGGCATTACCGTTTGTTGCGGCGGGATTCTCGGCATGGGCGAATCCGATCAGGACCGCATCGGCCTGCTGCACCAGTTGGCATCGCTCAATCCACATCCGGAGAGCGTGCCGATCAACATGCTGGTCCGGGCGAAGGGTACGCCGCTGGCCAACGAGCCGGACCTCGATCCTCTAATCATGGTTCGAATGATTGCGACAGCAAGAATCATCATGCCCGGCTCGATGGTTCGTCTGGCTGCCGGACGTAAACAAATGACCCGCGAGGCCGTGGTCCTCTGTTTCCTCGCAGGCGCGAATTCGATTTTTACTGGCGAAAAGCTGCTGACCACGCCCAACCCAGCCGCCGACGAAGACGGTGTACTGATGCAGGACCTGGGGTTGAGCCCCATGCCGGTTGCCGTTAACGCCCGGTAGCGCGGCACCCGATGGGTGTGGACAACAGCTCAGGTAATCGTATAAAAAATGGTGTTCGCAGGAGCCCATATGCACCGTCGTTTCCGTCTTCTCCTTGTCTCCGCACTCGTGGTCGCCGCGACCGGCCTTCTGGCGCAAAAGCGGTTCATTACTGAGAAAGATATTTTTCAGTTTAACTGGATCGGAGATCCGCAGATTTCTCCCGATGGATCGCGCGTAGTCTTTGTCAAAGTAACGGTAAACGAAAAGAAGGACGGCTACGACACCTCGATCTGGAGCGTCGGCATCGACGGCGACACGCCGCGCCGTATCACCGACGGCTTGCACGATTCTTCTCCCCGGTGGTCGCCGGACGGTAAGTGGCTGGTCTTTGTCCGTGGATCGGAGAGTTCAGGCACACCAGCCGCTGGCGCACGGCCTCCCGCCGCTCAACTCTACATATTGCCGATGGGCGGAGGCGAGTCCTGGAAGGTCACGAATCTTCCCCGCGGCTCAGCATCGCCGGTGTGGTCGCCGGACAGCATGTGGATCGCGTTCACCAGCGATACCTCCCCGGAAGACCTGGCGAAAGCGAAAAAAGAACCCAAGGATAAACCTGAGTCGGCAGATTCGGAGCACGAGAGCGACGTTCGGGTCATCACGCGGTCTGTTTATCGCGCGAACGGCGCCGGCTATCTCGACTTCAAGCACCACCAGCACATCTGGGTGGTAGCGGCGCCGCAAAACTCCGAGGACAGCGTTAAGCCGATGCAGCTCACGTCCGGAAATTTCCAGGAAGAGAACGTCATGTGGTCGCGAGACGGGAGCAGAATCTACTTCACCACTACGCGGACGAATGATCCCTCCTATGAGCTGCCCCATGCGGACGTTTACTCCGTGCCGGCAAAAGGTGGAGAATCGCAAAAAATCCTCGCGATCAACTTGGGTCCGCGCTCTCTCTCCCTCAGCTCGGACGGCAAGCATCTGGCCTTTTGTGCCGCTGCCAACGAGCCGGTGCTGTCCTACACCCAACCTGATCTTTGGGTTGTCGACCTTGCGGCCGGCGCCAAGCCCCGTAACCTCACCACCAAGTATGACTATGATGTTTGCGGCGGCGTGGGCGGCGATCAGGGTACTCCGCGCGCCGGCGGCGGTGATCCTGTGGTCTGGACCAGCGATGGCGGTGGCCTGATCACCACTACCGCCAGGGAAGGCCGGGCCAACCTGATCCAGGTGGACATTGCTTCCGGGAAAGTCACAGAAATCACGCACGGCAACCAGGCCGTAGAGCGGTTTCGCGTTTCAGCTGACGGCTCCAGGTTCGTGGCGATCGTTTCCACGCCCACCAATATCGGAGACCTGTTTCTGGTGGATCGCGCCGGTGCGGAGCCGAAGCAGATCACGCATGTCAATGACAAGTTATTCTCACAGTTGAACCTTACTGCGCCGGAAGAGATCTGGTACTCGAGCTTTGACGGCAAGCGCATTCATGCCTGGATCCAGAAACCGCCGGATTTTGATCCGGCGAAAAAATATCCGCTGATCCTGAACATTCACGGCGGTCCCCATGCCGCTTATGGCTTTGTCTTCGACCATGAATTTCAGTGGATGGCGGCCCAGGGATACGTGGTCCTCTATCCGAATCCTCGCGGCAGCACGTCCTACGGCCAGGATTTCGGAAACATCATTCAGTACCACTATCCGGGAGACGATTTCAAAGACCTGATGATCGGCGTAGATGAAGTCATCAAGCGCGGATACATTGACGCAAAGAAACTCGGAGTGACCGGCGGAAGCGGTGGCGGCCTGCTGACCAACTGGGTGGTCGGGCACACCGACCGTTTTGCCGCCGCCGTTGCTCAGCGCGATATCGCGAGTTGGTCCGCCTGGTGGTACTCGGACGATTTCACGCTGTACCAGCCGAGCTGGTTCAAGGCGCCGCCGTTCCAGGACCCGCAAGACTACGTTACCCGTTCGCCCATTACTTACATTGAGAACGTGCACACGCCTCTCATGTTGGTGCTGGGTGAGGCCGACTACCGTACGCCGCCCGGCGCCGGAGGTGAAGAGATGTTCCGGGCGCTTAAGTACCTCAAGCGGCCAACAGTCATGGTACGGTTTCCAGGTGAATCGCATGAGCTCTCGCGTTCCGGTCAGCCCTGGCACCGGGTGGAACGCCTGGAACACATCGTCGGTTGGTTCGACAAGTACCTCCAGGGAAAGAATAAGCCTGAGTATGACGATGCAGCCGGGCAGGAAATCAACGTTCGGACAGACGAGTAGCCTGTCTGGCCGACGCACTCCATGTTTGCGAGTATGGATAGGAGAACGAGACATGCTGCTAAGACTTATTGTGGGTCTTTTGTTTGTAGCGATGTTTAGCTTTGCGGCGGCCGCTAAAGAAACCACGGCGACCATCATCTATGATGACGTGACAACCGAAGTCAATCGCGCCGCGGACGCCGGCGGCCAGCTTTGGATCACGACTGCCGACCTGAAGCGCGCCACGCGATTTGAGGTGAAGCCCCAGGGCGTGTGCCGCGATGAACTGTGCTTCCCGCTGACCAAAGGGCGCAAGGAAGAATTCTTGCGTCACGAGTCCGGAGCATCCTGGTTCAATCTCACGGCATTTGCCCAGCTTGTGCAGCAGCCCGTAGCGCACGACGAAGCTCTTGCCACCTGGTATTTCGGGCTCCGCGCCGACCAGCGCCAGGGGCTGGCCTCGCTGCGCGCGCCCGATTTCACGCTGCCGGACATGGCCGGTACAATGCACTCCCTCTCCGACTTTCGCGGCAAGAAAGTCTTTCTGGTGACCTGGGCCTCCTGGTGAGGGTGCCGCTTTGACTTGCCAGGCTGGCAAGCGATCTATCAACAACTGAAAGACAAGAATTTTGAAATCATCTCCGTCGCGCAAGATACCAACGGCGTGAAAGACGCGGGCAAGTGGATCACGGACGCCCATCCGACTTATACCGCTCTCATTGACGAAAAGCACCTGGTTTCCAAACTCTACAACATGGTGAACGTCCCCACGGGGGTCTGGATCGACGAAAAAGGAAGGATCGTCCGCCCCAATGAAGTTGCTTTTGTGGACGACCGTTTCAAAAATTACACCGGAATGGATTCTGCTCCTTACCTCGGCGCGCTCAAGGACTGGGCAGAAAAGGGTGACAAGAGCGTTTACGTCATGAGCGAAGCGAAACTCCGGGACAAGCTTGCGGTGAACGATCCTGATATCCTCCTGGCTGCCGCCGAGTTCGGATTGGGCGAGCAGCTTTATAAATCGGGCCATTTGCAGGAAGCGATACCTCATTTCAAAGAGGCCCAGCGGCTCAATCCGAAGAGCTGGAACTACAAGCGACAGGCCTACGCGCTGTCCGACGCCAAGCGCGATTACGGAACCACGTTTGTGGACGAAGTACAAAAATCCGGAGGCAGCAAAGTGTACTACGCGCGGCCCGATCTTCCTGCCGAGGTTTCTCCGCCGGAGAAGAAACAATGAATCACTGCAGGCGGGACAAAACTTCCGGTGAGACGTTGCCTCCGCAAATCACAACGGCCACGGTTTTCCCGGTATAAGCTGCGGCCTGTTTGAGAAATGCCGCCAGGGCCACGGCTGCGGCGCCTTCCATTACCCAGCCATGGGTTTTCCGGGCCAGGCGCATGGCCGCGAGAATCTCGTCTTCCGTGACCAGCACGGACCGGTCGATCACCGTCCGGCAAACGTCCAGCGTGATTGTTTCCGGCTCCAACCCGCCGGCTGTGCTTTCAGAGAGTGTTGGAAGCTCGGGAAAAGACACGATGTACCCGGCTTTGATGGATTCATACAGCACGCGGGAGTTTTCCGGCCAGCAGCCGACAATTTCCGTCTGCGGCGAAATCCATTTCAAGTAGGCGCCAATCCCGCCGACAAGGCCGCCGCCGCCCACCGCCACAAACACCGCGTCCAGCGAAGGCGACTGGTGCAGCAGCTCAACGGCGATTGTCCCCTGACCGGCCATGACGTCAGCATCGTTATAAGGCGAGATAAAAGCTTTACCGGCCTTGCGTGCCGCCGCCCGGCCCGCCAGTTCAGCGTCCAATGGATCAGATCCCGCGCGGCGAACGACCGCGCCATATTCTTCGATCTTCCGCGCTTTCGCGGGAGAAACGTGCGAAGAAACGTAGACTTCAGCCGACACGCCCAGAGTCCGCGCGCCCGCGGCAACACCCAACCCATGGTTGCCGTTGGAAGCCGCGATGACTCCCGCAGCGCGTTCCTCGGGCGTAAGCACCAGCAGCTTGTTGGAAGCTCCACGAAGTTTGAAAGATCCCGTGTGCTGCAGGTCTTCGCGCTTGAACAGCAACCGGGCCGGGCCTCCGGCAATGCTCCCGGTGACCGGCTCACAAGGCGTCTCCACAACCCATGAACTGATCCTCTGATGGGCCTGCATCACGCGCCGTCCCCAGCCGGCAATATCAACGGGTCTAATTGGCGCTGCCGTTCTCATAAATGAGTTTTTCCCGTAATCTATATAGTACAAGTCGGCAGGGAGCGTGGTGAGTGGCCAAATTTCTTCTGTGGTGCATTCTGTTGGTGCTGTGCTGGCCGTTGGCGCTGCTGGCGCTGGTCCTGTATCCGCTGGTGTGGCTGGTCTTGTTGCCGTTCCGCATTGTGGGCGTCGCCGTTGGCGGTGTGCTCGATTTGCTCAAGGCCATCATTCTGTTTCCGGCGCGGGTGCTGGGCGGTCCAAGACGCGCATGACGTCGCGAAGATTAGTTTGCGCCCCAATCGCTGACTCCTTTCCCTGGCCTCTGTTACAATCTATTTCGGAGCAACGGTCTAAGAAATGCGGCCGATGCGTAAGCGCCATCCGCAAACCCAGGTTTCCACTCAACCTGATCCAAACAAAGTGGGGACGTAGTTCAGTTGGTTAGAACGCTGCCCTGTCACGGCAGAGGTCGCGAGTTCGAGTCTCGTCGTCCCCGCCATTTTTCCACAACTTACGAGTGTCACGAGCATTTGTCCCACAACAGTACACAACACTCATGCGTGTCCGACCTTTCCGGTGCGCATGATCAGGTTGGCCAGGCGCGCTTGCGCTTGGCGTTTGGGCTCATCCAGGGCCTCTCAGTGCAATTCTGGCTCGGGCAGGCGCAGAGACCCTCCAGTCCATCGCGACTGCATCCAACGGTGATCCGAAGCTACTGATGGAGGAACTCGCCCGCCGCAACCTGATCAGGCCTGTCATTACCCAGGGGCATATCGGCGACGTGCTGCCGGACAAGATTGTCTATGATGCCCAAACCAGTTCGGGTGGCTCGGGCGGTCCGCTATTCAACAACGAGGGCAAAGTTATAGGAATTAATTTTGCCATGGTGCGTGAGTTCGGTGGATCGAATTTCGCCATTCCTGTTGGCTATGGGAAGTCGCTTCTGAAACCTTAAGCCCACGTCCTTTCGGTCTGTGAAGAACCTTAACGTGACGACGCGAAGGCTGTGCGGTACCGCGCTGCCTTTGAGCGCCGCTCTGGTCAGCACATCTTGGCTAGTTTGTGCAGTCGCTCGGGCGAGGCTTTAGAGAGTTCAATCGAAAAACACAAGGCTTACGAGGAGTGTGCTATGGTGAATCCGAAAAGAGGCTCTAGCGTCCTTGCCGCAACCTTTGAGTCTCTGGACAACCCGATCTGGTTCGCGCTGGCGACGATGCGGTGTCTCTTCGGAAGGAGCTGCTATGGATCACAATGAGTCAGTCCGTAAATTCGAGCATCTCATGATCAAAGAGGCTGACCACGCGCATGAGGTGGCAACTGAACTTGAGGCTTTGGTTTCGCACCTGAGCAGTGAGAAATCTCGACAGCTGGCACAGCTGCAAATGAAGGCCAGCCACAAACGAGCTAAAGAATTTCGCGAGCTGGCGCAGAGAGCCAAAGAAACCTAGGGGTCTAAGACAGATGTTGATCATCCCAGACATTCCGATCCAGTCAATCGCGATCCTGCTGGGTATCGACAAGTTTATGAGCGCATGCCGCGTCCTGACCGGCACAATCGGCAACGGCGTCGCGACAATTGTCGTGAGCCGTTGGGAACACCAACTCGGTGCCGAGAAGCTCAAATCCGCCATGGTGCACCCAATTGCCTTGGGCACAGAGATCGAAATCTTCGGATTACCCAGGAGCGAAATAGGAATGACATCTCCGAAGGCCTCGATGTCCTGGTAATCGAGTCAAGTGCTCCCGGCGATCAGGCAAGCGCAAGTTTCCATGATCGAACCAGATAATTTGTAGGTAGATGGTGCTTCCTCTTGGCTCGCCAGGCCTGAGAGGACTCCATGTCAACAAAGAATCCCCTTGCGGATCTTGTGCACCGTCGCGCGCCGGGCATCGCCCCTGAGGAGCCTAAATTTCGGCTAAGGTATAAAGATCGGTGGTGACCTATGAGCCATGAGACGGGCCTTTATCTGGAGGACTTGTATGTGGGCCAGCGATTCACCTCCGGCAGCTATCGGATGGATGAAGAGCGAATCAAGGCGTTTGCGGAAGAATTCGATCCACAGCCGTTTCATCTCGATCAGACCGCCGCTCAGGACACCATATTCGGCGGATTGTCGGCGAGTGGCTGGCATACTGCGGCAGTGGCAATGCGCCTTCTGGTCACCGGAGGCTTGCCACTGGGCAACGGGATTATTGGACTGGGCGGCGAATTGGCGTGGCCGAAGCCAACGAGGCCTGGAGATACTCTGCGTGTTGAAAGCGAAGTAGTTGACATTGTGCCCTCCCGATCCAAACCAAACCAGGCCGTCGTCAAAGTCAAAAGCACGACTATGAATCAAGATGGCCAGCCAGTGTACGTGTTTACGGCAAAGGTCCTCGTATTTAAACGGGAAAGCCTGCGTGAATAGAAGAGACCAATTCGACGCCTGGTTCTTGCATAAACAGATCACCAGCTATGATACTTTTCCGATCGGCTTGGCCAGTGCGTTGGAGTGGGCGGCCAGAAAAGAAGAGGGCAACATAGGCACTGAAGGATCGGTGACAGTCGTCAATCCCTGTGTGACCGGAGATGTTGAGCGTGACCAGCCGTGACTCGAAGGCAGTAGTGTCCAGCCTGTGGCAACCCCTACGCGTCAGCACGTTTCGCAACCTCTTGTTGGCCGACATCGCTTCTGATGTTGGTACATTCATGCAGAGTGTGGGAGCGGCCTGGCTCATGCTGTCGCTCAACGCCGGACCCTTATATGTCGCTTTGACGCAGACCGCGAGTGCTTTGCCGTTCTTCATTTTTGCCCTGCCCGCAGGATCCATTGGCGATATCGTCGACCGCCGGAAATTGATTCTGTTTACCGAAGTCTGGATGGCAGTTGTCGCCATCATCCTTGCCGCAGTGACCATCGGCAGCCTCATCTCTCCGTTACTGTTGCTGGTCCTCACATTTGCCCTTGCTGCGGGAGATGCGTTCGAGAGTCCAACCTGGCGCGCTGTTTTGCCCGAATTGGTTTCGAAGGAAGATCTGCCATCTGCCGCGGCCCTCAATGGCATTGAATTCAATTTTGCCCGAGCGATTGGACCGGCGCTGGCCGGCATCATCATTGCAGCAGCGGGCGTTGGTACGGCATTTGCCGTCAATGCGGTCTCGTTCCTGGGTGTGATCCTCGTTGTGGGCCGCTGGAACCGGACCCTTCGCAAACGAACGACTCCTGCAGAGACATTGGGGGGCGCAACCGCCGCTGCGATCCGATACGTGCGCTACTCACCAGGTCTCCTCACGCTGCTTTTTCGTTCAGGGATAGTTATGTTTTTCGCCAGCGGCCTTCTGGCGCTGTTGCCCTCGGTTGCGCACGAAGCCAGCAAGAGCCCTACCGGCTATGGATTCCTGCTCGGTTCATTCGGTTTCGGCGCCGTGCTGGGCGCCCTGGCAATGCAGCGGGCACGGCAACGGTGGTCCGCCGAAACGGTAGTGTCAGGGGGAGTTTTGGCTTTTGGACTCAGCACAATGGCCGCGGGCATGTTGCGTAATTTGCCCACACTGAATGCGACCATGTTCACTGCAGGCGCGGCATGGATTGTTTTCATTTCTCTCTTCAATGTCATCACTTTGAACCATACTCCCGACTGGGTACGCGCTCGAGTGCTTGCGGTCTCGATGCTCGTGTTTCAAGGAGCGATGGCAGGTGGGAGTGCTGTATGGGGCGCGTTGGCGACGAGGACCGGCATTCACGTGGCGCTGATGTGGGCCGGGGCCGGGACCATCGCCACCGCGGCATTGGGGCTGTTGTTCAAGTTGCCTGACTTGACGGTCGACCTTACGCCCTGGGTTCACTGGAAGCTGCCCATCGTGCCTAACGAAGATTTGGCTATTACCGGTTCCGGTCCGGCTCTTGTCACAGTCGAATATGATGTTGAGCCGGAGCATCAAGCACGGTTTCTTCAGGCAATCCGCAAATATGAACGCATTCGGCGTCGCGACGGCGCATACCGGTGGCAAATCTTTCGGGACCTGGAGAGTCCAAACCGTTACCTGGAGACCTTTCTCGTGGACTCCTGGGCGGAACATATGCGCCAGCATGAACGCTCGACCCATGCCGATCGCGAGGTGGAGGAACGCGTGCTGAGTCTCGCTCGCGGGACACCGAAAGTACATCACCTGGTGGTCCCCACCAAAACTCAGGAGGGTAGCCATTTCACGTGACCCTATTTCGGCGTTTGCCGACAATTCAGCGTAAGCCGCCCGCAGTAAGGAATTCGCGGGCCATGCATCAGTTGGGAGGCTAAGACATGTCGAGAGCGGTAACAGTAATCGGTGGGCCCTCTGGTCCGCGCCAATTCATTTTGGTTGGTCCGCACCACTTGCTCGCAGACGAACCCAAGACATCAGGGGGCAGCGATGATGGACCAGACCCATATGAGCTGCTGCTGTCCGCGTTGGGATCATGTACAAACATGACTCTTCGCATGTACGCCGATCGCAAAAAGTGGCCGCTTAACGAGATTCGCGTCGCTCTTACACATTCGAAGAACTACGCCAATGACTGCGTCAACTGTGAGCAGCCAGCAGCCATGCTCGATCGAATCGAGAGGCGAATTACGCTGATGGGCGAGCTGTCCTCGGAACAACGGACAAGACTGTTGGAGATCGCAAACCTTTGTCCGGTGCACAAGTCGTTGACTTCGAGGATCGATATCCAGACTGAATTGGTCAACCCGCCCTCGTAAGAGATAATAGCTTCCGAACGTAACTGCAGGAGAGAGCGGAGGTTCCATGTCGAATGTTTTGTCGGCCGGTACGCCAGCGCCTGATTTCACTCTGCATGTCACGCCGGACCAAGTGCTGTCGCTCAAGGAACTGCGCGGTAGACCTGTTATCCTGGCTTTCTATCCAGCCGACTGGAGCCCGGTGTGCGGGGACCAGATGGCGCTCTACAACGAGATCCTGCCCGAGTTTCACCGATTCAACGCCGAGTTGATGGGAATTTCCGTGGACGGCGTTTGGTGCCACGCCGCATTTTCCCGCGATCGCAAGCTCCACTTTCCGTTGCTCGCTGATTTCGAACCCAAAGGCGCTGTGTCGAAGTTTTACGGAGCATTCCGCGACGGAGACGGAGTCTCCGAGCGTGCGCTCTTTGTCATCGATAAAAAAGGGGCCATTACCTGGAGCTATATCTCTCCGATAGCGGTCAACCCGGGCGCCGACGGGATTCTCGAAGCACTCGAGAGTCTTCCGAAATGAGGTTGTTATGGCAAAGCTGAAAGTCCCAGTCGGACCTGCCGACCACTCACAAGGTCCAGCCGACGCCCCGGTTACTTTGGTCGAATATGGCGACTACGAATGTTCTCACTGCGGACGTGCATACCCGATCGTTAAAGCGCTTCAGAAGAAGTTCGGAAAACAGTTGCGATTTGTCTTTCGAAACTTCCCGCTGCGAGAAATACATCCACACGCAGAGGCCGCCGCCGAAACGGCTGAGTTTGCCGCCAACCATGGCAAGTTCTGGGACATGCATGACCTGATCTTCGAAAACCAGAGTTCTCTCAGCGAGCAAATGCTCGTGGAACTGGCCCATCGCCTCACGCTTGATAGACAAGTGCTGAGGGACGCGCTCAAGTCGGGCACTTTTGCCGAGCGTGTGCAGGGGGACTTCGCCAGCGGCGTGCGCAGCGGGGTAAACGGAACGCCGACATTTTTTATCAATAGCGAGCGGCACGACGGCGACTTCGAACTGGAGACGCTTCTCCAGGCGATCCAGAAAGGGATTCACAACGACAAATGAACAAGATAGAGAATCTCTTAACGGCCGGCCTTGTCTAGAATTGAGGGAGTAATGGGTTATACAAAACAAAGGGTCTGCGGAGAGAGTGGGATTCGCTCATGCAATCTGCTACAACCCGCTGGCTTTCAATGAGATACAGCCAACCGAAATCCTTACCGACACTTAAGTTTTGTCACATCTGCACCATCCGTCACACTAGCAACATTCATTAACAGATTTATGGGTCTGACGGGTATGGATGGTATGGATTGAATTCTGAGCAGTTATGGCGGAGGACGACGTGGGGCGCCAGCCCGCTGGAATCTCTATTCTGCATCGGCACGGAGCGTGGCTCGAACCGTCGCCACCGAAATAGGCGGGCCATCCGCGTGTCTTTACTCGCGATTGTTGGCATGAATTGTCTCCTCTGTTACGAGGCCGGATATTACACTTAGGGCCCCTTCACTCCTCCTCACTTAACGGCTGTTCAACGCGATCGCCATCAACCACACCAAAGACTCTCCACTCCCGTACGCCTTTGCGGCCGCCAGATTCTTGGGATGAAGGCCGAGCTTCTTGATTCCCTCTATCATCCCATCGCAGTCGCTCGACTATAATTACGAGTTGCCCATGACCTTGAGCTCTGCACTCGACTCGGTTTCGGCGCAATTGAAACTCAACTCAGTGCAGGCGGCATGGCAAAGTGTATCGCGCTCGTGACGTGCGGTTCGGACGCGACGCCGCCATCAAAGTGGTGCCGGGGACGCTCACTCGCCACCCGGACCGTCTGCGGCACTTCGAACGCTTCGCTTGAGGTCGCATGAAGATGACTGCCAAGGCCGACAGTGAACGCTTTCAGAGCGGCGCGAATGAGTACGCCGTCTACCTCGAGACGCCCGAGGGCCGGTTGCGCTCCGACCTGGCTTTTGCCAACCTGCAGGATTTTCTTCCCTTGCGGGCCAAACCTTCACTGTGCGCACTTGACGTCGGGTGCGGCACGGGAGTGATCGCTGTTCGCCTGGCGCGACTTGGCATTCACGTCACGCTGCTGGATTCCTCTCCAGCGATGCTGGACATCGCGAAGCGCGCGGCATCGGAAGCAGGGGTTACGGACAAGGTCGTACTGCAACACGGTGACGCGACCCAGTTGGAGAGCTTCTTCCACGCTCGATCGTTCGATGTGATTCTCTGCCACAACATTTTGGAATATTGCGACGACCCAGGTGCTGTGTTGCGCGGTGCGGCTCTCCTCTTACGGAATTCATCGGCGATATTGTCCGTTCTCGTACGTAACCAGGCGGGCGAAGTATTCAAGATCGCTATCCAAGCGGGCGATTTGGCTGCCGCGGAAAATGGCCTCACCGCTGAGTGGGGACAGGAATCCTTGTACGGAGGCAGGGTTCGACTATTTACGGCAGAAACCTTGCGAGCCATGCTGACAGAGGCGTCGCTGGCGGCGATTGCCGAGCGAGGTGTACGCGTTCTTGCTGACTATTTGCCGCCACGGGTTTCTCGCAGCGCAGACTACGAAAGGATTTTTGAACTGGAGCGGAAGCTGGGCAGACGGCCGGAGTATGCCGCAGTCTCCCGCTACGCGCACTGCCTGGCACGTTGCGTGAGTTCGGTGGCGGAGGACCGCGTGTGACCAACATCCCTGTCGAAGTTTCGGGCACCGCATCTTCTCTCAGCGCGAAGGCGCCTGAATCCACAATTGCGCTCGGGCTCGGGCTCACCAACGAGTGTAACCTCTCCTGCGCCTTCTGCTATCGAGATCCAACCCGCACGGATCGCCTCTCTCTGGATCAGGTGAAGGCCATCATGGAACGACTGCCGATCCGTTCGGTGAATCTGGGCACCGGCGAGAACGGAATGCACCCGGACTTTAGGGCGATTCTGGCGAGCCTGCGCAAAAAGTCCATCAAGCTTACGATCACTTCCAACGGCCATAGTGTTGCTGTGTTGGAAGACAACGAGTTGCGCGCCTTTCACGATATTGAGTTTTCTCTCGATTATCCGACGCAAGCGGAACAGGATGCACAGCGCGGAAACGGTAATTGGGGGCTGATCCACCGGCAAGCAGAACGTTGCGTAGGGCTTGGCGTGCCTGTAACGATCATCGCGATCATGATGAAGGCGAACTACTTGCGTCTGGCGGAGGTCGCGCGAATAGCCAAACAATTTGACGCTCCCCTGCGAGTGAACGTTTATCAATCGGTGCGCTCCGATACGTATGCGCTCACCTATGAGCAGTATTGGGAGGGCTTTCGCGCGCTGTTTGCGGAAACGGATGTGATCGCGATTGGCGAACCGCTGGTACGGGCGATGGCTGGATTGCCACCACGAATTGGCGGATGCGGCATCAGCACCGTGCGCGTGACTCCACGCGGCACAACGCAACCGTGCGTCTATTGGCCCGGGAAGGGAGGGCCGCTGTCCGAGTTGCAGCAATTAGGATCGAAAATGACCGAAACTCATCCATTCCGTGAGGCGCGATCTTTGCCGTCCGCCTGCGAACCTTGTGATTTCCGGGAAGCCTGTCATGGCGGTTGCGCCGGGCGGCGTCGCCTGCAAGACGCGCTCCTGGAACCTGACTTCTATTGTCCCGTCACTCGGGGGCAGACGCAAAAGTTGGACATCACCATGGCTGCCGCTCGGGACCTTCCCAAAGGAGAGAGTTCCTGCACCACGATCGTTTTGGCGAGGGGTTGAACGTGATACTTTTTACGACCTTACGCAAAGCAAGTGCAGTCTTATTGGCCGCGTTCATTTTCATGGTTGTGCAGGCGCCTATCACCTCTTCCGAGATCGCCCTCCTGAACGTTCGGGCCGCGCAAACTGGGGCGAAGACAGATCCTCAGCCCACGCCGCGCAAGACGAGTCAGCCATACACTGGTGATCTCTCCATCTTTGAAGGTAAAGACCGCGACAAGAAACTACAGGTTCAACGCGTGATGGATATTCTCGGCATCAAGAAAGGCACACATGTCGCCGATATCGGGGCCGGGTCAGGATGGTTCGCCATTCGCGCGGCAAAGCGTGTGGGAAGCACTGGAATTGTCTACGCCGTTGACATCAATCCAGAGTCCATTGATTACATAAATCGGCGTACTCAGCGGGAGGGTATTGGCAACGTTCACGCGATCCTGAGCGAGGAGGATGATCCGAGACTCTCGAGAAACAGCATTGATTCCGTGCTGCTGTTGAAGACCTATCACGAAGTTGCGCACCCAGTGCTCTTGCTGGAGAACTTGCGAAGGGCCCTGCGCAGTGGAGCGCGGATCGGCATCATTGATCGCAATGGCAAGGGCGATGACCACGGCGTCTCTCGTGATGTGGTAATACAGGAAGCTGCCCAGGCTGGTTATCAATTGCAAGAACAGTACGACTTTGTGAAGGGAGACGGACAAGACTATTTTCTCGTCTTCCGCTCGAACTCCGCACCTAAATAGCCGAGAAATGCCGGCATCCCGCCTGAGAAACCGCTTTGACGGATTTATCACTCCGGCAATGACCAGGCACAGCCCGGTAACAACCAGGCTGTTTGCCAAAGGTCTTTGTATCACTGCGCCATTCCTATCTACTTCGGTACTCGTTTCTCGAACGAGCCCGTCCGCTTTTTATTGCGCGTTCATGGTTTATTTTGCGTTAACCCAGGTGTCTGACCCCGTCACCTTGACGGCAACATCAGAAAAGGTGAGAGTCATCGGCGTGCCGTCCGCCGTGCCGTGGTGGTCCGTTGAGAAGAGGAGCGGGCCGGCCTTCTTGTAGCCCGCCCAGGTCGCCACGACCACACTCGGCTTTGCGGTTCCACCGTGGTGGAAGACGAATTGCTGCACTCGGTTGTCGGCGCCGACAAAGAGTTCCCAGGTATCGCCGGGCGTGTAGCCACCCGAGGCATATTTCACCACAACATCATGGTCGGCCGAACCCTTGCCAACCGGCAGCTTCTGCTTGCCTTTATCTTCCACGTTGGCGCCGGTGTCCCAGATCACGTGAAACGGGAAGACCAGCCAATATTGATCGTTGACGAATCCCGGATCGATTTCGTTCTTCACGTTGTCCGGCTGGGTGCTGACCTGCGAACGCACGTACGTCACCTTCACCGGATTACCTGCCTTGTCTTTTCCCTCATAGGTAACGCGGTCAGCTTTGGGCTCCCAGGTCCAGGTCCGGGAGAGTTTGAGTTTGATCGCGGGAATATCCAGGTTGAAGGTGTAGCGGATCGCCTCGACTTGTCCCCACGAATCGAGACCATAGGTTTTGGCGACCTGTTCGGCAATGGGCGGGCGCGTCTGCGCCCAGGAGGCTGCGGCAAGGACCAGCACCCCGAAAGCCAGAAGATGGACCATCGTTACACGAATCGCAGTTGTCTTTGTCATTGGAGTTCGCTCCTCGGTGAATTGAGCTGCGGCTGGGTTGGATGACGGGGAAAAGCTTCAGGATTCACAAGGGCATTTCGGCACGGACGCTTCGCCCACATCGGCCATTCGCACCCCTTGCTCGGTTTCGCCCCGGATTATACACCTCGGGCCACACTCGTTATGCCCAACAAGTTCCGCATTCGCAAAGGGCGCCTAGCCCGTTGAGGATCGGGTTAACACCGGTCGTGTAAGCCGGCGAAACGCAATCAATGCGCCGGCCGTTGCCACCGCTCCGTATTCCAACAGCATAATCCAGCCAGGAACCAGCCATGGACGACCGAGCGTGCGCAAATGCCAAACGTAGTAAGTTGGGATGATGCTGACTGTCCAGATAATGATCGGCACCGTCGAGGCTGATCGCATGAACGGCAGCAGCCAGAGAAGGTACCACGGATACACGACCGGTGCACACAGAAGCGATGCTGACATGGGCCAGGCAAACGAGTCGGGAGACCATTCCGCGGACTTCCTTCTCATCCAGATCGCGGTAAGAAAGCCGATGAGCACTGCCAGTCCAACTACAACTTGGGGGGGCGCCACTCGCTCGAGGGTCGCAAACAACGGATCATTGAAGCGGAAGCTCTGCACATACGTGCCGAGCGAGCCAATCGGAATCCACCCGTGGTTAAAAAATGGTATGTAGAGGAGTCCGACCACGACTGCCGCCAGCGCACCATCGCGAATACGAACACGCCTCCAGTAGAGTGGCAGCAGTACAATCGGGAGGAATTTCACCGCGACAGCCAGGCCAAATGCCAGCGCTGCAATCGTACGCCAGCGTCGTCCCAGCGCGACGGCAGACACCAAAAGCAGCAGCACGCCGACAATATCGATGTGACCACTGCCCGCCGCTTCGATCGCCAACAGTGGGTTCCAGGCATAAGCCAGTACCCAGTGCGGTCCCTGGCCGCTACGACGCAACATATCGAGCAAAATGAGAACGATCGCCAAATCGCAAATCACAAATGCCACTTTGAACGCAAAGACAGATTCATGAATCGCGGTCACGGCGCGGAAGAAGAGCTGTGCACCCGCTGGATACGGGCTCGGTAGGTCCGGGTTGTTAAGCGTGCGCGTCTCGGATGTGTGCAATCCACTGAGTGCAGGTTCCCTGGGAACGACAACATAAGGGTTGTAGCCGAGCCGCTGCATGCGGCCATCCCAAACATATCGATGGACGTCATCATCCGGGCCCGGCGGCGTCAGCAGAAACGGGAGACGCCATAGAGCAGCCAGCACGAGCCCGATAACAATGACGCGCTTCGGGAGATTCGGCGTGGAGAACAACTCACGCACGGCGAGAAGGTACGCGATGCCGGCAACTGCCAGCGGAATGATGAAGAACGTTTCGCCCATGCCGCTGAGTTTGCGTGAACAGAGCGTCATCGACACGAGCAAGATGGCGCCGAACCCGTACAGCCTGCGGGATGGCGTAAGCTTCACAGGTCTCCTGTGTTCGTCCGCAACTGGGCCACCGCTTCTTCCCACTGTTTCAGCCAGATCGCCGTTCGCGGCGCTCTGGCCGGAGCGAGCCGCAGCTCCGCGGCCAGCCGGGTTAAGTCGGTCTCCACGTCGATGTCGTAGAAAGGATCTGTGAATCCAACAGAAAGCTGCAGCCCGCGAGCGCGTGCCAGCAGCGCCTCAAGCGCGCTCTTAGTGCCCATGCCGTCGCCATCGAACAGAGCTGGATGGGAAGCCTTGGCCCCCACGAGATAATAGCCGCCATCATGTGTCGGTCCGACAACCATGTCATGCCCGGTGAGTGCCTCGAACGCGTTCGCAAGAACCGAAGTCGGCAGATGCGGACTGTCGCTGTTGAAGGCAACCACGCGCTGCCGGCCAGGCGCCGCGAAGTGTGCAAACACCGAGGTCAGACCTGCCGCAAGGCCCTCCCCCTTCTGCGCCACCACGCCCACCACACCTCCCGCCAACCGCGTTAATTCTTCGACATCCGAAGCGGGGCACATAATGGCAACGTCTACAGGGCCCAACGAGCGCGCCAGCGTCATAGTGTCGTCCAAGAGGCAGCGATAGAGTTCGGTGACCGCTTCAACTGTAAGGCTCTGCGCTAAACGCGTCTTGACCATGCCCGGCCGGGGAGCTTTTGCCATGACCGCCAGCGTGCAACGGCGGTCAGGCGGATGGGCTGTGTTTTCGCTGGAGGATTCCATAGGAGATCACTATCCAAGAAATCACGCTGGCCGTGGCATTCCGGCCCTTCGACGCCGAAAATAATAGCGCATTATCATGGAGAGGATGAACCAAGCCGCTCCGACAGTGCCCCGCAGCGTACCGCTAATCTTCGATTTCCCGATTCGCGGATAATAGCTGACCGGCACTTCAACGATGCGGAATCCCCCGAGCGTGCCTTTTAGAATTATTTCAACCGCCCAGCCGTACGTGTTCTCCTGGAGGTCAAGCCGGCGAAGGACATCTGCTCGCGCGGCGCGGAACGGTCCAAGGTCGCTTATCCTTAGACCATACAAAAGCCTGATCAGGCCAGCCGCCAGGCGGTTACCAAACGCTTGGTGCCAGGGCAACGCTCCACGAACGCCATGCTTCCCCAGGCGCGAACCCAGCGTAATATCGGCACGGCCGTCAAGGATTGGAGCCAAGAGAAGTGGCAGCTCATGTGGCCGATCGCTGTAATCGCCGTCGAGGAACACCACAACGTCAGGGCTACTTGCACCAGCCAGTCCGGCCAAACAGGCGCGACCGTATCCGCGACGAGGTTCGTGGAGGACGCGGGCTCCCATCTTTGCGGCGATCTCGGGAGTCCCGTCGGTTGAATTGCTGTCTACAACCAAGACCTCAGTGACAATATCGGCCGGAAGATCAGCTAAGACGCGGCCGATGGCCTGCGCTTCGTTGTGCGCGGGAATGACGACCGACACTTGCACTTGATCCTGGCTCCAGTCACCACCATGGGGAGGACGGCCAGCGCCGCGCTAGCAGAGCGTCGAGGCCCCACGCTCGACCGGCCCGCCCCACCGCGAGCGCAAGTGATGCGAGCACCGAAACCAGCAGCTCCCAAATCCAAGACGTGCCCCACTCAGAAATCCAAAGGCTGCCCAGGAACAGAAACGCTACAAAGGCGACCGGGCGTGTCAGCAGACCGATGACGAGCAGGATCCCGAGAGAGATTTCGGTCATCGCCTGCATAGGAGCCGCCATCGCAGCGTGACTCGCCATAAAACCCATAACTGCCTTCCACGCGGCCGGCGAGTGACTTGCCTTTATGTAATAGTTGATCAGGTTTGTGTAGCCCGCTGGAGTGTAGAGGCCCTTTCCCAGGTTTTCAAAGAAGACCCACACGAACATTGCGCCGATCGTGAGGCGCACCATTGCCAACCCATTTGCCGCGGGCGGTTGGCTGACCGCATTTTGCGTTGGGCTTGCGTTCGTCATCATCGCACCTCGTTCCCATTTGGGTGCCGCGTCAGTTTGCGACGGGAAAACAGAGACGGGACATCTTAAGCGGTTTTTCCGGTTCTTGCCATGGGCCAGGGGGAACCCCGCCAATGTTGATCATCTGCCATCGTCCAATAAGGGACAACCGGTGGCTGCAGGGCATGATGGGTGGAATCAAGGCCCAGTACGACTGTATCCAGGCATTCTGGGAAACCGACTTTCACCGAAGATCTCAATTCCCCCGGAGCCGTTCGATGTAAGGCCTCGGGCAGTAGCACTATGTCGCCTGATCGACGATTGTCCTGAAGTCCAAAATCATGTGAACCAAGCAAATTCGCATGGCGGCGTTGCCACTTCTCCAAGTGGAACCCACGCCTAGCGAAGATCACGAGTTCCTTCGCACCAGCGCACAGACTTTGACACTCAGGCGGAATCCGCTGTCTGGACCCCGGACGACTCTCCCGGCGGGCGTGGGATGCTGTGAATAAGAATTAGAGTGTTCTGTTGATCTGCATCCACCATTGCCCTTGCTGTGGCTCGCGTCGTGGGCGATCCCAGCAGCAATGCCGCGGGATCACACAACGGCTTCTTTCGGTTCTTGCCTTGTTCGTCTCTCAACTCTATCTCCGGCGGGCCGGCGGGTACATCTTGAGGACCCCCTCAGGAATCTAGGGGCGCCCGATACGCCTTACCCGAAAGATCACCACATTGGATTCTCGCCTCTCGCGTAGCGCTTCGGCTCGTCCAGTTTGCCGTTCTTTAACTCCGCAAAGAACCTCGGCTAGTTGACCCAGCAGTTCGTCCGGGGTTTTTGGCGGAAGAATCTCGGCCTGGCTGTGGGCCTCGGCCGCTGCCCTGCGCCTGGCCTCCACTGCTTTGCGGGAAAGCTCAGCAGCTTTTTCGGGATACTCGTGAATTGGGCAGTATCCATTGGGTGTAGCCTTAGCCCGACATTGAGCACCGGATTCTGCTTTCGCTTTACATCGCGCCATGCTTCTCCGCTGAGCAACCGGTCAACACCGGTCTGGACCGATCAAAAAATTTTGTGAACGCTAGCGACCGAGCAGCCCAGCCAGCCTTCTCTTTCCTTACGGTCCTTCTACGTTGTACCAATCGTGTGCCAATGTGTTGTCTTGGCTAGTCTCGAACAGTCCCGCCCGTTCGTGCCAAGTTGTTGAAATGCTTCAGAATGAACGCTCTGTCACGGCAGAGGTCGCGAGTTCGAGTCTCGTCGTCCTCGCCATTTTTCCACAAGTTACGTGGTCGACTACCCCCTCCCCTCTATCTCGATCCCCGCACTTAAAGGGGTTAGCGGAAACATCCCAGGGGGTATCCCCGGATGTGAGGTGAGACAGTTCGGGGTTTCCCATGACGGCGATGACGCGCGATGATCGTGGAGCGCAGCCGCCCTCGGCTGCGGGGGTCTCGGTGTTGGGTTGCCGATCACGGCGATCACGCGCGATGACGGCGATCACGGCGATTCCTCCCCCTCCCCGGTTCACTCCGCCCCAACCGCTCGGCCGATTTCCCTGCTAACAGGGAAAAAAACAGGGGAGAACGCGAGCGCTTGGATACTCCAGACATGCAAAACCTCGATTCCACGGGCCTTTCGTGAACCTTTTTCCCGGACGGAGTCAATTCGTAACAGGGAACGAACAGGGGGTGATCGCACGTGATCGCCGCGATCGGAAAACCATACCACTGATAACACTGATAACGCTGATGTTCCTGGTTTTGGTTTTTGCTTTTGGCTCTTGCCTGGCTGATTGGTGACTGCTGAGTGCTGATTGTTATTTTCAGCGTCATCAGTGTCATCATCAGTGGTAAGGTTCTATGGTTTTCCTCGCTTTAGGTTTTCAAAGATCGTTCCACGGCCCGCCTGGGCGGGGCCGGCTGTTGGTTTTCTCTGGCTAATTGCCATTTGCTAACTGCTAATTGCTTCCAATGCGGCGCGCATGGTACCGCGAAGCTATAGCGAAAAGCAATAGGTAAATTGTTCATGTTTCCAATGGGTTACGAGGTGACCGCTTTTACCGTTTTGTTGCCTTTTTTACCGCTGACCTGTCCCGGCCCGGCGGTGGATTACGCGGATGAACACTGATCCGGCAAGTGCTCCTCCGATCTGCGTCATCAGAGTAAATCAGCGGCAAGGTTTTGTTTGGCTAATTGCTAATGGCTTTCCATCCTATTTCACCGTAAACGGCGCCGACGCGGTCACATTCTCCCATTCGATGAGCAGTTTTCCCCTGGCGCCCCCGGCGTCCGACAGCGTGATCCTGAGGGTTTCGACCGGAGATGACGGCTTGCCCATGGTGAGTGAAGCGCGGCCCAGTTCGGTGGCCGGATCATTGGTGGTGGCGCCCTCTCGAATGCCGTCCGGTGATTTCCCCACGCCCCAGATGTGGCGGGCGCCGGCCATCAGGGTTTTGTTGACGATCAGCTTCCACTGGCCGTTGTCGAGGTCGGCGTACAGGGTGTAGTCGCCCTTGGGAATGGCCAGGCCATTCAGGTCGAGGTCAGCGTCGGTATGCAGGACCGTTGCGTAATCGGCGCCCAGACGCCATACGGTGCCGTCCGGCTGGAGCGCGCCCGCGCCATTGAAGATGTGGCGTCCCCTGACGGACGGGGCGTGGTAGTAGATCCACAGGTTCTTGCCGTTGATGGTGACGCTGGTTTCGGCGCCCGGACTCTTGGTGTTCTTAGTGGCCAGGTCTTCCTTCTTCACCTGCGCGACGGCCAGCATCAAACCGCTTAATAAAAGAGCACTCAATAGGATTCGTTTCATTTCCAATGTCGTTCCTTTCTCCAGGGAGTATACAACGCGCGCCGCGGCCTGGCAGTAAAGAGCAATCAAGGAAGAGTGCTGTTTGGCGACCTTGCGGGCGACCGCACAAGATCACAGAAAACGTCCCGTCTGTCCCCAGATTTCTCCCAGATTTCTCGAAATGCCCTGGCGAGGCCTGGTTCATGCCTCGGGCGTTAAGCTTGCTTCATCGGTTTCGCCGCCCGCCGCGGCGTTGATAACCCTTGCCGCTCCGCTGCGTCTATCAACGTATCTAGTAGCAGAATGACCGACTGTTTGTAGTCGAAAAGGAGGAGCGCATGCTTTGCACTCTTTTTTCGAGTACATTGGCGCGCGTGACAATCAAGATTTTCCTGACTTGTCTTGTGGCGGCGTCCGCGTTCGGGCAGTGGAACCCCCAGAAGTCGAACACCACTGCCAGCTTGCACGGATTGAGCATCGTCAATGCAAACGTAGTCTGGGCCAGCGGCACAGGTGGGACATTTGTCCGTACGACGGACGGAGGCGAGACGTGGCAGGCGGGAACCGTCCTAGGCGGCGAGAAACTCGACTTCCGCGACGTCTATGCGGTCGACGCCAAGACCGCTTACCTGATGTCGATCGGCAACGGGAATGAGTCGCGGATTTACAAGACGACCGATACGGGCAAGACCTGGTCGTTGCAATAC